>Ga0075421_100000203_pt1 | contig 55924 bp, 40 predicted proteins | sample SoiMetdeltSBSDD5_FD_75292 | JGI IMG/M metagenome (GOLD analysis project Ga0075421, IMG submission 75292) | Bulk soil microbial communities from a Populus tree surrounding site in Tennessee, USA - Soil MetaG P. deltoides SBSDD5 | ecosystem: Environmental > Terrestrial > Soil > Tree plantation... | reverse complement strand
GATCCAGTAGCGTTCCTTCGCGAATGGATAGGTCGGCAAGGAGATGCGCCGCGGCATGTCCTCCCCGTACAGCCGCTCCCACTGCACGCTCACGCCCTGTACCCACAGCTCCAGCAACTTGCGGTACTTCTTCTTCTGTATCCACAAATCGAGCATCTGCGCTGCATCTTCATCGGACCGCAGCACCGTCAACAGCTCTTTGCCGCGCTTTACTTCTCCACGAATGCAGTCCGCGGTGCTGGCGTGTTCCAGATAGTTGATCAGCTGTTCTTTGAGTACTGCGACCGACGCCGTCACGAATGCGACGCGCTGCTCCATCGCCTCGCGCCCGACCTGCAACGTGTACGCGACGTCAAAGAGCTCGGCCTCACCGACAACACCCGCCGCGATGCAGCCGAGCATCTGTTCGACACGACGCCTCAGCGCGGCCTCGTCCCTAGCCGACAACACGATCAATGCAAGAGCAGGAGCGCGCTCCGTCCGCGATCGCCTCGCTGGGGCGATGTACTCCTGCACGATGACATGTGCATTGCTGCCGCCGGCGCCGAACGAGGAGACGCCCGCCGTCAGCGGTAGCTCGATCTCGCGTCCCTGTGCATCGGTTTGGCTGCGCTGCCAGTCCTGCAGCCTGGTCTGCACTCTGAACGGCGTGGCAGAGAAATTGATGTGAGAACTGAGCGCTGCCGCGTGCAGACTCGGCACCAGCTGTCTATGCTTCAGCTGCAGGACGACTTTCGTGAGTCCGGCGATACCGGCCGCAGCCTCGAGGTGTCCGATGTTGGTTTTGACCGACCCAATCGCACAGTACTGCCCATGCTTCGCGTCGTGCTCAAACGCCTGCGTCAGCCCAGCGATCTCGATCGGATCGCCCAGTTCGGTGCCGGTTCCATGCGCCTCGAGATATGTGATCGAGCGAGGATCGATATCAGCGCGCTCAATCGCCGCGCGTACCACGTCGCGCTGCGCAGACGGATTGGGGACGGTATAACCGTTTGTCTTGCCGCCGTGGTTGATGCTGGTTGACTTGATCACCGCATGAATGTGGTCGCCGTCGGCGATGGCGGTCGTGAGCGGTTTGAGCAAGACGACTCCAACGCCTTCCCCAGGGACAAATCCGTTGCTGTCCTTCCCAAAGGCCTTGCATCGTCCGTCCTTCGATAGCATGCGCAGGCCACAGAGCACGACAAAGTTCGAAGGATGTACGTACACATTGACGCCGCCGACGAACGCAGCTTCACATTCTCCCCGATGCAGATGCTCACACGCCTCGTGAATCGCCGTAAGGGATGCCGAGCACATCGTGTCGATCGGCATGCTTGGACCGCGCAGATCAAACAGATAGGAGATGCGATTTGCCATTGAGCCAAACGATGTGCGGGGCACCACACCGGCCCCTGCTGCTCGCCAGCGCGCTTCATGAAGATCAAAGCCGGTCTTCGTAACGCCCGCAAATACACCGACTCGACCAGAATGGCGCGCAACGAGCCGGTCACGCGAATAGCCCGAGTCCTCTAAGGCTTCCCAGCAACACTGCAACAGGAGTCGCTCTTGCGGATCCATCCCGAGCGCCTCACGAGGCGAAAGACTGAAGAAGTACGGATCGAACTCGCTGAAGCCATCGATGAAACCTCCCCACTTGCAATAGCTCTTACCGAGCTCAATCGCCTCATCAGGGTCATGGTGAAAGAAGTCCTGCAGGCGCCAGCGGTCCTGCGGAATTTCTACGATGCAATCCTTCCCTGCGCGCAGATTCCGCCAGAACTCGCTGAGTGTCCGCGCCTGTGGATATCGGCCACTGATACCAATGATTGCGATATCGTCGCGACGCGAATCTCTCTGCAAATTGTCAGCGACGATGCGATGTTCATCGGCACGCGACGCGACTGATACATTTAGCGCATCAAGCTCATCTCGCCGCTCGCGGGATTCAATCTGCTCCTCGATCCCGACGAACTGCGCAAGCGCTTGCGGCTGTTGTCCCACAAAGTGCTCGACGAGGCCCTCTATCGTTTGATGCTCGAAGAACAGCGTACTGCTGACGCCGTCCAGAACACGACGCAGCGCTACCGTGAGCTGCATTACGAGTAGCGAGTCAATGCCGTATCGCTCAAGTGCTTCACGCGAATCGACGTCCTGCAATGGAATCTGCAGCGTCTCTGCGATCAGCTGCCTGAAGCGAAGTGTCGCCTGCTCACGCAAGCGCTGCAGATGGACCGACTGCTTGCACTGGGTCGCTGGCAGTGGCCGCGACTCTTGTGCAAGGGGTTCAGCGACTGACTTCTGTGCGACCGCATCGGCCGCTGTGCTCGCGTGCTCTATGTCTGCGACCACCCGCCGCGGGCCGCGGATGAAGCCATCGCTGTACGCCCGGAACACATGCTGTCCGAGTTCGGCATCCGCCTGGGTGAGGCAGCTCGCAGCTTCGAAGCCCTGCTCTGCCAACACTCTAAGCCACGCCGCTTGGTCGAGCAGAGGCGATCCAGGCGAGCGCAGTACCGTATCTTCAAATAGCCACCACCCCGGCAGCAGACCGAAGGTCGCGTGCAGGAACATGTCGCTGTGTGTTACCTCGTTCAGCAGCAGTAGGCCGCTGCGCTTGAGCAGCGCCTTCACGTTCTGCAGCGTCTGGCGCACGTTACGCGTCGCGTGCAGCACATTGCTCGCGACCACCACGTCATACGTACCGCATTCCAGACCTTGCTCCGATGGTGAGAGCTCCACATCGAAGCGGCGAGTAGTCAAGAACGGTGCTCGCTCTGCCAATTGCCTGCGTGCCTGTAGAAGGAAGGCGCTGGAAATATCTGTGAATGTGTACTCCAGAATCTGGTGCTGGCTTGCGTGCACATGCTCGAACACTTTCGCCGTCGTCCCACCGGTGCCCGCACCGATCTCCAAGATGCGAACAGGGGCCGCGTCCGTGGCGGCTGCAATGCGTAGATGGGTCAATAGCGCGTGAGCCAGTATTTGATTGCAGTGATCAGCGATCGGATTGTCTGCATAAATCTGTGCAACCAACGCCTGCGATGCCTCAGGGAAGATCACGTCGATCGCGCGCACGCTGCCGCTTAGGATGTCGGGTAGCGCCTTGAGCGTGGCTTCAGCGAGCGTTGCACGCGCAGCCAGAGTCGGGTCTTGTGACCAGCGCGTGAAGTGCTCGCGCCAGCGCGCCCACACGACCTCAGGCGCAATAGGTGGTTGCACGACTCCCTGATGACTGAGCAACTCCGCCGTCCGATGCAGCCAGCGGTCGTAGAGACCGGATGAGATCAAACGAGGTTTACAGTCTTCGATGCGGCCGCCGCTTCCGATCCCTGCGCCTGGATCCCATAGCTGAGCTGCAAGGACCTCACCGATTTGCGCGTTGAGTTCTGCCCGCTGCGGTATCTGCGGGAGACCTGAAGAGGAGAGCCGAAGTGCAGCAGCCGTCGAGTTCTCAGCCTCCCATGGCGCGCTTCGCAGGCAGGCGGATAATTCTTGATCTGTCGCGATCGGCAAGCCGGCGATCGCCGCTCTTCCATCGGAGTTGACGTAGGTCAACTGCACACACGGTTCGGAAAGCAGCGCTTCCAACGCTGCCATGCCTTGCGCCGCCTGAAGAGGACGCATCCCTGCATCGTTCAGAGCGCTCTTGAAGCTCGTTGGCACCAGCGCGCCGACGCCAATTTCCCCCCAATAGCCCCAGTTCATGACTCGGACGGGGCATTCCCAGTGCGCCTGCAGTTGCCGCGCGTATGTGTCCTGAAACAGGCAGCTCGCCACGTAGCCCGCTTTACTGACCTGTCGCGAGTAGGACTCAGTTGAAGAGAAGAGCGCCAAGAAGTCGGGCGGCTGACCGTCGAAGGCTTGCGCGAGGTGGACGGTCGCATCGATCTTGGCGGCCGTGACCTCGCGAAAATACGCCTCGTCCATGCGCGCCAGACTCTGATCCATTGATCCGATTGCCGAATGAAACACGCCGTCAACCGGCCCGACCACCGATTGAATGGACCGTATAGCAGCGTGTAGCGCCCCACGATCGGCAGCATCCGCCCGTACGTAATGCGGACGGCGCCCCAGGCAGGCAAGCCGATCCAGCTTTGCCTCGATGCTCTCATTGAGTGCGCGCCGGCCGATCCAAACAACCTGCGCGTCGTAGCCGCTGATGAGATATTCGCTCAGCAGTTCGCCAACTCCGCCCGCGCCGCCGACGATGACGTACACGCCTCTTCTGCGACACGCATGGGCGGTGTCGACGCTCGGCACGTACGGGATCAGTTCCTGCCGATACCACTCGCCCCGGCGGCACACCCATGACTCGCCCGGTGGACACTGCGGTGACTGCAACGTAGCAGCGATCAACTGCTCCCCCTCGTCCGGCGTGTCCACCAGGGCGATGCGCCAGCGGGGATGCTCCTTGGCGGCAACCGCCATCAAGCCGTGTACGCTGGCCTGCAGGGGATCGACTGCGTCCGTCGGCTGTAGCCCAAAGGCGCCATTGGTGAGGATCGTCCAGCCCAGTTCTCGATCAGCAGGTGCAACTTGCAGCACTGCCTTGAGAAGACGGAAGCAGGTGAGCAGGCAGTTGTGGTGTTCTGCCAAGGGCGTCTCAACGAGTGACGCGGTGTTGCGCTCGCCAGCGACGAGCCAGATCAGGTGCGCAAAGGGACCGCAGGACGCAAGGTGCTGCACCAACGCGCCGATAGAGGCTTCCGGCGGGCACGACATAGCCCGTGCTGAAGGAAGGCGTTCTAGCAGCAGCGCTTGTTGCGCGTCCGTGCCGCCAATGATCAGCACTCCATCACCGGTCGGCGGCACCCGGCGTGCCATGTGGATGGCGACCGCTCGCCAGGTTGGAGCGAGAAGCAGTGCTTGCTGTGGCGGCCGCTGTGTCGTCACCGCAGTGATCCAGTGTTGATGCTTCTCGAATGGATAGGTTGGCAGCACGATGCGACGCGGCGGCTTGCCCCCGTAGAGCTCGCGCCACGGCACGGGCACCCCTCGGCAGTGCAACTCGGCCAGTCGGCGCAGCAGCGTGAGTAAGCGATCGGCATCTGCCCAGCAGGAGTGAGAGGCAGCGATCAGGCTTTCCGCCTCCCGTGCAAGAATCGCATCAGTGACTGGATTTCGCGCGACGACACCGCGCACCTCATTTCCAATCACACCTTCCAATAACCGCTCGCAGGCTCGGCTCAATTCCGCTGCATCACGCGCGATGAGCGCGTATCGGTGCGCGAAGTGGCGGCGGTACAGTAGTGTCTGGCTCATCGCGTGCAGCGCAGGTGCGTCCCAGTCACCGCTGCGCAGAGAGTCACGCAATTGCCGCACTTGTTCCTGCAGCGCCGGCGCTGTCCGCGCAGACAGCAGGAAGAGAAAGCGCGAAGGCCTCAGCTGCCCTCCGGCAAGAGGGTCTTCAACTGAGTCATAGCCTGCAACAACGACGTGTGCATTGGTGCCACTCATCCCGAACGCGCTAGTTGCACCGAGCCGTGCTCGCCCCACATGTTTCGGCCAGGGCCTTGCGGTCGTGTTTACGTAGAAGGGGCAGGCTTCCCAGTCGATGAACTCGTTGCCACACTCCCAGTTCAAGCTGGCAGGGATGCGCTCCTGCCGCAGCGCCTGTACGAGGCTGATGAGATTGACGAGACCCGCAGCAGCGAGCGTGTGTCCAAAGGTTGGCTTTGTCGATGTGAGTGCGCAAAAGCGGCGATCTGAAGTCTCCTTGACGAACGCCTGTGAAAGGGCATCCATCTCGACCGGATCGCCCAGCCGTGTCCCAGTGCCATGCGCGATGACATACTCGATCTGCCGAGGATTCACCTGGGCGCGTTCGTACACGTCCGTCAGCAGACGCGCCTGCGCAGCACCGCTCGGCGCCGTCATCCCATTCGTGCGCCCGTCATAGTTGATGCCGCTGCCGCGAATCACCGCAAGGATCGGATCGCCATCCATTTCCGCCTGCGCTAGTCGTTTCAGCACGACGACGGCAACAGCCTCGCCTGGTACCATTCCAGTTGCGCGCTTGTCGAAGGCATAGCACTTGCCTTCGGCGGACAGCATGCCCGCTGCATCCATGGCCGCGTAGGTTTGCGGAGTCAGCAGCAGGTTGACCGCTCCTGCGAGCGCGATGTCGCACTCACCCGCACGCAGACTGAGACACGCCTGATGTACTGCGACCAGACCCGATGAGCACGCCGTATTGAGCGCCATGGTCGGGCCGTCCAGATCCAAGAAATAGGCGAGGCGCGCCGCCAGGATCGCATCATGATTGGATGTGATCGTGTCGCCGTGTCCCTCGCTGAGCCGCTGGTAGTCGCCCTGTTCCACGCCGATGAATGTGCCTACGCGAGCGCGCCGGCCGGACATCTCGGTGTAGCCTGCCATCTCCAGCGCCTTCCACGCCTCTTGCAGGAGCAGCCGCTGCCGCGGGTCCATGACCTGAGCCTCACGCGGTGAGATGTCGAAGAAGAGTGAGTCGAATTCGCTCACTCCCGGCACGAATCCTCCCCAGCGGCAGGATTTGTCTGCATCGAAGCCGGTGGTTCGCCAACTAAACCGGCTCGCCGGAATTTCCTCGATGGCGCTCATGCCTTCAGCAAGCATCCGCCAGAGTTCATCAACACTCCGGGCCTGAGGGAACCGCCCGCTCATACCGATCACAGCGATCGGCTCGCGCGCGGGGGCGATGCTCTCGACAGTTGCAGACCCTGTGCGAGTCCGTTCGATCTGTGGCCCGTGCTCTCGCACCAGATATTCGGCCAGTCGGATCAGTGTGGAGTGGCTGAAAAAAACTGCCGGCGTCAGAGCTATGGCGTAGCGTGCGGCGAGGCGTCCGGCAAGATCCGTGAGACTGATCGAGTCGAAACCAAAATCCGCAAGATTTGTGTCTGAATCGAGCCTTTCCGGCCGCGTCCGCAGTACCTGCGCGGCCGTGGCTTTCAAATCCTGTAGTAGGGTTTGGTCGCCGGGCGCGGAGGAAGCGACCAGTTCTTGCGACGAATGCGTTGCCAGCTCACGGGTCGCCGCGTTAATCCGCTGAACAAGCGCCCCAATCCGTTGTTCGTCCCCCGCAAACAGCAGTGGGTTCGCGCTCTGCGCGGACAAGAGTTGCTGAAAGAGTGCGAAGCCTTCGTCATCACCGATCGCACGCTGTGCGCTGCTCGTCAGATACAGTTGTACTGCATCGCTGCTGCCGGGTCCCATGCGGCCGTGCTGCCAAAGGGGCCATCCGATTGCCAGCGTGTGCGTACGTTTGCATCGTCGAGCATAGGCGGCCTGGAATCGATTCGCGACGGCGTAGCCGCAGCTCCCGAAGTCACCCAACACTGCAGATGTCGACGAGAAATGGCAGACAAAGTCGAGCGTTTCATCACGCAATACCTGCTCGAGAGCAAGAGTGCCTGCGACCTTCGGATGCAGCGTAGCCTCAAACGCCGCGGCGCCGTCTGTGCGAAGGTCCTCACCGCTCTGCACGCCGGCAGCGTGAATCACGCCCTGCAGTCCGCCGAATCGGCGTCGAGCCGCCACAAGCCCGGCTCGCACGTGCTCAACGTCGCAAACGTCCGCTTGGACATAGAGAACTTCGGCGCCGAGCCCTTCCAGTTCGTTGACATGTTGGAGGATCTCGTTTTCGGGCGCCGCGCGCCCGATTAGAACCAGACGAGCGCTCCAGTCTCGCGCAAGGCGCACTGTCAGCAATCGTCCGATCGCGCCGCATCCACCCGTAATGACGTAAACGCCGTGGCGTCGCAGCGGCAATGCGGATCGCCGCAAACTAAGCGGTCGAATGTGGCTGAGGTGGCGTTGCTCGCCTCGATACAGGACGCTTCGCACAGTGCTTTGGCGTGCTTCTGTCCATAGCTGAGCCATCCAGTCGCACAGTCGGTCGCGCGTCATGCCTGCGCTGTCGATGCGCTTCTCCGACATTCCCTCTCTGGGCTCAAGCGCGATCACACCGATCTGCAACGTCGGCACGATCTGCTGCGCAGATCGCTCAAACGCGATCCATGCATCGACGTGCGCGCGGTCAACGAGATCGGCACCTTCGCCGGCGATCAGTAGGCGGGAGCAGGATTTTGGCGCAAGGGCGATAGCACGAATAATTCGCGCCAGAAGCGACGCACCATCTGCGTATGCCCCGTCCAGCAAAGTCCAGAGATAGATCGCCGCGTCGATGTGGCCAAAGTCGGCAGCGACGTCGCGCAAGAGTGTCACATAGTCGCTGTCATGTGCCGCTGAGATCTCATACTGCGTGGTTGAGAGCTTTGCGTACGTCTCCCCTCGGGCCACACAGATGACTTGCAACTCAGGTTGCGCTGCGCGAAGACAATCGATGACGATGCGCTGATCCGCCGCGTCCGACACAAAGACCAGGGCCGTCCTCAGCGGCGTGCGCGAGACGAGCTCTGGTGCTGATTCCTCCCAAGTTTCCTCGAAGAGCGACACGCCCGTTGGCTGCAATCCGTGCTCCATTGGCGCAAGCGGCGCATGCTCTGTGTCGACCCAGTGCGGCTCTGTCAGGAACGGGTACGTCGGCAACGAAAGGCGGCGCACCATTGCACTGCTGTAGAGCTGATTCCAGTCAAACGAGAGCCCCTGCACCCACGTCTCTAGAACGCGCTCGTGTTCACCCGCGCACAACCGCTGTAGAACGAGTTGAGCGTCATCGTCAATCGAGTCGCCGAGGCGCCTAGCGGCACGCGCCGACCCCCGATGCACGCCCGAGCCAGGGCTCTCGTTGCGCGCGATCAGCATCAGATGCGACTTGACGCTGCGCATTGAGTCCGCGTAGAAGGCCGCGCGCTCAGCCAGAGGGGTTCTTCCGACCTGCAGCGTGTATGCCAGATCAAGGAGATCGTGGTCCGTCAGCGCCTGCGCGTCTATGGCCGCCAGGAGGTGTTTTGCCTGCGCTTGCAGCTGATGCGTTGCTTCGCTGGACAGGAGTATGAGCGCGGGGAGGTTTGCGTGTGGGCGCGGTGCCGACCTCAACGCGGGGACATATTCTTCGAGGATCACGTGCGCATTGGCGCCTCCGGATCCGAAGCTGCTGACGCCCGCACGCCGTCGCTCACCGTGTGCACATTCCCATTCTAGATTTCGATCAACGACAAAGAATGGCGTCTGGCGCAGGTCGATCTGAGGGTTCAATTCATTGAAGTTCAGTGACGCTGGCAGCACCTTGTGCTGCATGCACAAGATGACTTTGAGCAGGCCGACCGCTCCAGCAGCTGCCTCCAGGTGTCCCAGGTTTGTCTTGACGGAACCGAGACCACAGCGATGCGTTTCGCCGGCCGGAGCGAAGGCGCGCGCGAGCCCATCTATTTCGATTGGATCACCGAGCGGCGTGCCAGTACCGTGCGCCTCGACGTAGCTGATCGTCTGTGGCGAAACATTCGCGTCGTGCTGTGCCTCCTCAATGAGCTCGCTCTGCCTGACAGGATTCGGCGCTGTCAGCCCGCCCGTCTGACCACTGTGAGTGACTGCCCCGCCGCGAATGACGGCGTAGATGTGATCATTCGCCTCAAGGGCCGCGGGCAACGGCTTCAGCAGCATCACGACGCCGCCCTCAGCGCGCACGTACCCATCCGCGTCCTTGTCAAATGTCTTGCATGTGCCGGTCTTGGATAGCATGCCGGCTTTCTGGAAAGACAGACTGGTTGTGGGTGAACACAGGATGTTGACGCCGCCGACCAGCGCCTGAGTGCACGTCCCGGCACGCAGCGCCTGCAACGCCTCGCATACTGCGACCAGGGAGCTCGAGCAAGCCGTATCGATCTGCAGGCTCGGCCCGCGCAGGTCATAGAAATACGAGACGCGGTTGGCGATGATCGCGAGCGAAGTGCCTAGTCCCAGATATGCATCGACGTCGACCGACTGCTGATCGAGAAGGAGTCTGTAGTCTGACCCACTCGCGCCGATGTACACGCCCGTCCGGGTACCTGCCATGCTCATCGGCGCGTAGCCGGCATCCTCGAAGCATGTCCAACTCAGCTCCAGCAACAGACGTTGCTGTGGATCCATCAATGACGCCTCTCGAGGAGAAATTCGAAAGAGCTGCGCGTCGAATCTCGCCACATCGTTCAAGAATCCGCCGCGGGCCACACCCGCAAGCTCGGCCTCACGGCGCGCCCGCGGACTCCAGCTCCAGCGTCCGTGCGGAAGATTTCCTAGTGCGTCGCGATTGCTGACTAACAGGCTCCAGAGCTCCGCCGGCGTTTCGATACCGGCCGGCAACCGGCACGACAGGCCGATAACGGCGATATCGCTCTGCGTCGATTTCTTACGTTGAGCGGGGGACTCACCCGTGCTAGCGCCCACCTCGGTATGGCCGAGTGTCGGTGCGCAGCCCGAGTCGCCGATAGCGACGTTCGAGCACAGGTACTCGATGACTCGACTGCAGGTGTCGTATTCAAAGAAAAACGTCGCGCTGAGTGCCAATGCGTATTGGCGCTGGATGCGCTCGCTAAGTGCAAGCAGGTCCGCCGATCCGAGTCCAAGCTCCATGAGCGGGCGATCAAGAGGAATCGGCTGCCATGTGTGCAGATGGAGTAACGCCGCGACGGCGCCAGTCACGAACTGTTCAATCTCCTCGCGCCGGGAACGCGCAACGCGCACGGTAGAGACGCCCGTGGATGCTCGACGCCGGGTGCGCAAGTCATACTCCACGAGTACTCCGCAGCCGCTATTCTCCCAGTCGCTCGGGCGATAGTTCGGCAGGACGTCGGTAATGCGTGCGCCGTGTCGCTCGTGGAAACGCAGGACCGGATCGCGCAGACCGCCCAGTTCATCGCGGAGCCGGACGTAGTCCGTGAAGGAATGTTCCTTATGGTTTCGGTATTCTTTGCAGCGCGTGACTCCCACCACGCTCGTGAGTCCAACCGACACGGCGCACAGCTGGAGCATGAACTCTAGGAGCTGGTCCCCGAGCTGCCGTTGCTGTAGCTCTGGCAGGACGTTGATCGCGAGCAACTGCGCGACTTCCCCATCCGCTGCATGCAGCTCATCAACCGTCTTTGCCGATGCTTGTTGAAGAACACCCTTGTTCGTGATGCGCTGCGAGTAGACGACACCGGCGACGCCATCGGGCGTCTGAATGACAAGCTGCCCAGCTGGATAGCGACGCAATCGCCTGCGCAACGTTGCGACCGGCATGCCAAGGCCAGCTGGCCAGCACCGACGTTCGAGCGCTCGGAGCTCGGGTAGGTCGCCCTCGCAGGCCGCGCGAATTCTATAGTCGCGTGCTTCAAGCAGCATCCAGCCCTGCAACGCGCTCTGCTCCGGGCAGCTCCACTCGAAGACATCAGCGTTGGGAATGAACCCGTGCGCTGCGGCAGCCAGCATGAAATGGTCATTGCGCGCGACCGTCAGTGGAACGATGAGGCCTCCACCGCTGAGCAGTGCGGCCCAGTGCGCCAGGTTCAATGAACGCAGACTACTCGCCGCGCCCGCACGCGGGTCCTCACTGCTCCTGAAAATTGCGAGAACCCTGCCGGTATGCCCGTGTGCCTGTAGCTGCTCGCGCGTAGCGCTAGGATCGATACTCGTGGCGATGACGGGCAGCGGCATTCTATCCAGCGCTCGCCCGCGGCGCGTGTCGCGCACGGTACTGCAGAGGAACTCAAGGAATCGCGGGTCCTCGCCGCCTACGTCCGCGACGCACGTGGGCTGAGTTGGGAGAGAGGGCACGTCGAAGATCGCGTTCAAAACGCGAATCAGGTTCGCCCACGAAGCTTCCCTCTGAGCGTTCTCTCCCGGCATGGTCATCCGTCGCCCTTCGTTAGGAGATCCCCCGCGTCCCTGCCGTCGCTGGCTATCTCAGCGTCCTGGATCCATCAACTCCAACAACTCTCGCACAGTGAGTCGGCCGTTCGCCGCCTCGAGCGCCCGTTTCGCGCTGTCATACGGACGCGCGTTGTTGCTCATCACTCGTCGCTTCGCTTCTGCCGGTCTCGTCAAACGAGCGGCATCCACCACATGGGCGCCGTTCTGGCGTCGAAACGACACCGCCACACGTGGAGTGTCTGAGTCCTGCGTTCGATGGATGACATCTCCTCGCATCAGCAGTAGATCTCCTGCCTCGAGTTGCGGCGTCTCTGCGAGCGACTCAATGCTGATGGGCAAGCAGAATTGCCGTCCATGCTCATTGTCGGTTACGCGCGTCATCCTGGCTCCTGCCTCGAGCAGCGTTGCACCGCCGCCAACCAGCCGCTTGGCTTCAGGCGCTCGTTCGAGCAGCCGATCGAAGGCAATCACACAAACGTTGGATTTCTGCCGCTCAGGCTTGATGAACGGAATGTAGAAGTTCAGATAGTTCTGATGATCTTGAAAGAGGAAGTAGCTCTCGTGGTCCTGGTGCCACGGAAAGCTGAGTCGCTGTGCAGCGAAATACAGCGAGCCCGACGTTACATCAGTGACAATTCCTACCTGCTCTGCGACGGCGCGACCTATGCATTCGAGCTTGGGCTCAAAGCGCCAGAGCACATCGACGGAGACGCCTTGGACATCATAGTTGGCGTTCTGCTCGTCCTGAACTGAACCTGCTCGCTCAAAATCTCGGCGGAGAACTTCACGTTCGCTGACTGACAGGAAGCCTGGAACATGCTGGAACCCTACGTCACGCAGCGCACGCCAATCGACCACATCGTAACGGTCCAAAGACGCTTGCGTCTGTGCTGTGTCCGTTGCCATGGATCCGTCGTAAAACATGCGTCCCGACTCGATCCTCGAGTTAGGCGCGAACGAGACCGCCCCCAATCCATAACGTGCGGGTTCTTTGTGAGCGCCGAGTCTATTTGGTGATCAGCAGGTCCTCGATGAACACGGCGTCGAGGCCGCTTGTATAGAAGACCGCCACGGCATCCTCGACAGAATGAACAATCGGTTTACCCATTATGTTGAAGCTCGTATTGATAATCAATGGAACGCCGGTCAAATCATGGAAGTGACGAATCAATCGATAGTACTTTTCATTCCATTCGCGGCGCACGCTTTGCAGCCGACCTGTCCCGTCGACATGCACCGCGCCCGGCACACGAGCGATGACTTCCGGTTTGAACTTCAGCGTGCGTTCCATATATGGCGAGCATTGGTAGTTCTCGAAGTATTGCGCGCCGAACTCATCGAGTATCGACGGAGCGAACGGTCTAAACTCCTCTCGAAACTTCACGCGCGAGTTGATCATTTCCTTGATCGCCGCAGAGCGCGGATCAGCAAGTATCGAACGATTACCGAGTGCACGCGGTCCGAACTCCGCACGGCCCTGGATCCAGCCGACAATTCTGCCTTCCGCGAGCAGTTGCGCCGCGCGTTCAGGCGCGCTGTCTCCGCACTCTGTCAGGTTTTTGGCACTGCCGAAGCGACGCAAGTGTCCGAGCGCCTCCGTCGACATGGCCGAGCCCAAGTACGGAATTTGCACGCACGGCACTCGACGACGCTGCGGATGGTCCTGTTGATACGCGAGCAGTGCGGCGCCGACTGCATTGCCATCATCCGCCGGGGCGCAAAACACATGCAGGCTGTCGAAGGCGGTGCGCTCCAAGATCTGACCGTTTGCTGATGAATTCAGCGCGCACCCGCCGCCTAGAACCAGATTGGGTGCCGCCTTCGTCTCGTATAGTGCGTTTAGAAATTTTGCTAGGACCTCCGTAAAGACGTACTGCCCGGCATATGCGATGTTGCGTGCCTCGATCGGCGCTTGCTCTGGGCGGCGGCGCAGATGATGCAACCGATAGCGCGCCTGCATGAGACCGAATGTGTTGTCGCCTTCAAAGGCAAGGCCGTCGACCCGAATCATCTGTGACATCAAGCTGAGAAGGCTTTCGTCTCGCTCGCCATACGGAGCGAGTCCCATTACCTTCCACTCCTCACCTTTCATGAACCCGAAGCCGCAGGCGTCACAGACGTCTTCGTAGAAGTGGCCGAGGCTAACGTCGCTTTCGTCGCGCTCGAAGCGGTCAACGGCCGGCAACTCAATCTCACTCAGCCTTCCGTCTACGTAGCTGAAGCACGCAAAAGCGCGCTCCTCTCCGAAACCATCCACAACTGCACATACAGCCTCCTCATACGGACTTGAGAAGCATCCTGCCGCCGCATGCGTAAGGTGGTGGTCATATTTGCGCACAGCCTGTAGAACGCCTTTGAGCTGCAACCGACTGCATTCGAACTCAAGCCCGTAGCCCGGGTGCAGCATGGAACGCAGCTGGGAACGTATGACATAGGCTGACGTATCAAAGCGCCGCTTTAAGAACTCTGGAATCTGGCCGTATCCAGTCGTGATTGCTTCTCGACTGTCATAGAGCGTGCGCAACTGGTCGGGAAGGGCGCGTTGATAGCCCTCACTCCACGAGATCGCGGGAACGATCTCATCGGCATCCGAGCAATACTCCTGCAGGATCTCCCCTGTTCGCAGGAACGCGTCGGGCATGACATTGACTGCTCGTTTGCTTTGAATGTGACGCTCAGTCGCCTCAGCGAACACCAATTCGCCCGCGTCGTTGACGACAGCGATAGCGCTATCGTGAAACGTATTGGCCAGGCCGAGATAGCAACGCTTCATGAGCGCTCCAATGCCGATAGGCTCCTCGGCTCGCCGAGCCCCTCTTCGGCAAGGACTTGATCCGCGGTACTGTGCAGGCGTGCGTAGCGTTCGTTGAGCACATCTGCAGCCCCCACCATAATCCGCTCCGCGATATCGGCTACGCGCCGGTTGCGCCAACATTCGACCTCTGTCCCCTTGACCCACTGATTGAATGCGCCCAGCGCCGGACCGCAATGAATCTGAAAGTCGACCTTCTGACTAACCTCCCCTCGCATCGCCAGCCGAGAACTATGGACGAAGTACCACTTGAAGATCGCCGCCATTTTTTGCCTTGGATTGGCCTCAATCGCCGCGGCCCGGGCGGGATCGGTTCGCAGGTAGTGCCCCTTCGTTTCCGTCCAAACCTCTTCAAACGAGCGTCGGAAATATTTCTCTTGGATCTGCTGTCGTGTCTTTTGATCAATCTCGTCCAAGGATCCATAGCGCTGATATAGCTCATAGAGCTTATTAGCGCGTGCGGGAAAGAATAGCCCTCGCTTCACCACCTGCACCTTCGCACCGAGTTCAAACATGTCACCTGCAGGCGCATATGCCGTGTCCTGTACACTGAGCTCCTGCAGCAGATCCTTAACGGGCTCGCTCGTGCCGGCTTCGATCGTGCACTGATTGACGGATCCGGTCAGCACGAAATCCGCACCCATCACAAAAGCCGCAGCCGCTGCGTGCGGCGTTCCGATACCGCCCGCGGCCCCGATTCGAATTGGTCGAGAAAACGCGTGGGACGCCATGGCAGTCTCGCGCACAGCGAACATGGCGGGCATCAGTGCATAGGCGACTCCCCGGTCCGTGTGACCGCCGGAATCCGCTTCGACGCACACGTCGTCTGCCATGGGAACCTGCGCCGCAAACTGCGCTTGCTCGGCCGTGATGCGTCCAGCGGCGAGCAGGTCGCGCACGATTGCTTCAGGGGCCGGTTGCATAAAGACAGCGGCCACCTCTGGCCGAGAAACTTTGGCGAGTACCTGGTGCGAGATTCGCACATCTCCATTGGGTGCGCGGCTCAAACCTCTGAGTCGATATCGCACGAGACTCGGTGTGATGCGTACAAACGCAGCCGCCTCGATCCGTCTAACCGCGAGGCTCAGCAGCAGATCGACCGTCCGATCTTCGACGTCTGGATGTTCGAGATCGCACAGCAGATTGGCGCCATAACTAAGCCGATCGCCCAATTCGCGCTGTATGAATCTGATCGCCTCCTCGATTTCATCGAGTTGTAGGCCTCCGGTTCCGAGATAGCCCATCAGGCCGGCGCGACCCATCGCGATGACGAGTTCCTTCGAAGCGATGCCTTTGTACATCGCGCCGGCGACGTAGGCGTAACGAAGCGCGTGATCCCTTCTGAACGCCGCATCGCCCAGGGATTCTGGCTTGATGGATCTCATACTCGTACGCTGCTCCTGCCGCACGGGCGCCGCCAAGCTGCCACTCGCTTTGGGCGCGCAATGCCAAGCCCCTTGGCAATCGAGTTCGTCACGACAAGCGGGAGCCGCCGTGTAGGCTTCGCTAGGCACCCGACTGCCGAATCTGTTGGACTAGTCGTGTGAGCACATTGCCCGGCCCCATCTCTCGAAAATCCGTGATCCCGCGAGCGAGCAGCGTGCGCACGCACTGGGTCCAGCGCACGGGTTCAGTAATCTGTCGTTCCAGAAGCGACCTTATTGCTTCAGGAGAGTGCTCCGGACCATACAGCTGTGCCGTGACGTTCGACAGGGCTGTGATGCGCAAGGGCTGGAACGCAACCGTCTTTAGAAATTCACCAAACTGCCGGCCCGCATCGGTCATATAGCGCGAGTGAAATGCGGCGCTGACAGGAAGCTGCACGTACATGCCGGCGCCAGCTTGCTCGAACAACGGCCCGGCTCGCTTGATCGCCTCCAGCGGCCCCGAGACGACGATCTGAGCCGGCGAGTTGTCATTCGCCACGTCAATCGATGTAAGGGATTTGTCCCTCAACACGTGTGCGACGCGTTCGCCGGTCAGCCCGATGACCGCCGCCATACCGCCATTGCGACTCTGGGCCATGAGCTCGCCACGCTTTTTGACAAGCCGTAGGCCAGTCATGAAATCAAACGCTCCCGCCGCCAACAACGCGTTGTACTCACCGACCGAATGACCGGCGACAGCGCTTGGTCGCACGCCCTCCGCGACGGCTTTGTAGTAGTACAGAGCGTTGACGACGTAGAGACTGGGCTGAGTGAATTGCGTCTGAGTGAGGCGGTTCTCTGGATCCTCGAGACATTGCCTGCGCATTGAATAGCCGACGAGCGTGTCCACCTCCCGCTCGACCTTGAGATATTCCGGGACAGCATCGAACAGTCCTTGACCCATCCCGCGCCTCTGCGATCCCTGACCTGGAAACACAAACGCGATCATTGTCTCACCTCCGTTTTTTTTCAACTGTGTTCACACTCCGAAACGCGCGTCAAACTACATGTAAATCTCTCGTCGTAGTGCAGCGGGACGATCTTGTGCATCAACAGATGCAGTTGCGGAGCCCGCGTTCTCTCTGCACAGACCGCCGTCACATAGTCCGACGTGGGCTGAAACTGCCAGAAGTGCCAACGCGCGGACGCATCATTCAGATTACTCTCAATCCGGATTTGAATCTTGTGATCCTGTGGAAAGGAGAAGCTGAACTGTTCAAGCGGAATTGAAAGTCCCATTCCCCGCGCCTTGATATAGGATTCTTTGAGCGTCCAATACTCGAAGAAGCGCAGCCCGCGGCGCTCTGCGGGCATCGAGCCGAGTGCCGACACTTCATCTGGTGCGAAAAATCGATCAGCAATATCGAGCGCCGGCTGTCGCGCCTGAACGTTCTCCGTGTCCACGCCCAGGGCGCGTCCGCGCGCCACAGCAAGGATGATCAAACCCTCCGTATGCGACACATTGAAGACAATCTCGCGTGCCGATAGATCTTCGTTGGCAATTTCTGGTCGGCCATACTGATTTGCGCGAAAGGTCCATTCGCGGGGCTGAACGCGCGTGTATCTCGAAAGTACGCATCGAATCAGGACGCGCGTAACGAGATGGCGGTGACGATCACGCTCAAAATAGAAACGCGCCGCCTGTCCTCGTTCATCCTCGTGCACCAGGCGTTCGTACTCCGCCATCAGGTTCTGGTCCCGAACCTCGTCGGAAAAGGTCAACCATAGGTGAACCTGCCCGTCCTCGATGTCGATCATCCGTGCACCTCCGCCACCCGTCACGATCCTTCAACAGCTATGGATCGGAAAGAGTCGTCTGCCGCTTAGCCCGCTCTCATAAGGATAACCAAGGGCGTTGTTGATGTAGAGCGTCGCATCGAGTTCGACGCGGCGGTTGACATGGCTGTGCCCGTACACATGCACACTCGACCGCAGCGCACGCACCTGCGTCTCGAGGCGTCTTGAGCCCAGCACAGGATAGAGCATACGGCCAGCGCCGGATGCCGGCATGAGATCGAGTCGGGGGAGGAAGTGAGAAAAACTGATCATCGTTGCGCCGTCGACAACGGGCAGTGGCAGATTAAGAGAACAGAAGTACTCCGCGATCCGATCGCCGCTGAGATCAGGCGGCCATCGACATGCATGATAGTCAACCCACATCGCCTGCAACTGCTCGCTAGGAACACCGAAGGAGCTGTCATACCAACCCAACAACGGGACGATACAGATGCCTCCTTCACGAAACGGCTGCATCGATGCACCTTCGTTTTCCACGACTGAGCGCAGTTCGTAAAACTTGTCTAGAGACGTCCGTGCGCTGGGAATTTCCCTCATCCACAATTCGTGGTTCCCCGGAACGTACAGCACTTTTCTGAACCTGCTCGTCAGCATACGCAATGACCAGCTCAGGTGACGCATGGAGTCCGCAACATCTCCCGCGAGGATAAGGATGTCATCCTTGTACTCGTCAAGTGAGAGCCGCTTGACCCACGCGCTGTTGTGCTCAAAATCGACGTGCAAGTCTGAGATCGCGAAAACTCGCATGCGGATGCGCTCCTCACAGCAACGGTGCGTCAGCTCGTCTCCGCGACGATGCGGGCGAGATTTTGCAGTTCTCCGCCAAACCGCGACAGCGTGAGCCGCACGCTAGAGCGACTCTCACGCGGCAAGGCATACTTCACAAACGTTGCCAGTGTCCCTGACGGCCCGACGTCGAGATACCGTTGCGCATCTTGCGCTTCGAGGGAGAGGATGGTCTTCTGAAACTGTATGGGCTGCCGAATTACCCGCCAAAAGTGGCTCTCCGGAAGCTTCGTCAACGCCTGAGAGCCCGCGCAGCATAGTACTGGCCATTTGGCGTGTCGTGACTTGAGGGAATCCATCAGCGCTAGAAAAGGCTGCTGGGCCGCTTCGATCCACCGCGAGTGGAAAGGAAATGAAACCGGTAGGCGTTGGGCAGTGACATTCATGCTCACCAGCGCGGCTTCAACTTCCTTGAGGTGCTCGGCGGGCACAGCCAACACAAAATGTCCTGGAAAGTTGATTCCCGCGATTTCGGAGCATGATCGCAGTGGCTCAGTCTCGTGAACACGTGAATCGGCCAAGACGGCGATCATCCCGCCCTTCTCGCAGCAACGCTGCAGAATCGACACTTGCGCCACGACGGAACGCAGTGCGTCGTCCCAATCCACCATGCCTGCCACTGCCGCAGCCGTGAACGTACCGAGGCTGGCGCCGAGCAGAAGATCAGGCTCAATGCCTTGCTCTAGGAGGGATCGCGCGACCGCAAACTCCACCATGAAGATGGCGGGGTGACTTAGCATTGTCTCTTCAAACGTACCACTGAGCGCGTATGCATCGCTGTAAAGCACTTCGAGGACTGAATATCCCGCCTGCTCGCGGACGACATCGTCCATGCGAAGCATCCAGGTTCGAAACGAATGATCATTGTCGAACAGTGCGCGCCCCATCTGATAGTGATGCGAGCCCTGCCCCGAGAACATAAAGACAGTTCGGCGTTTGGTCATGAAGCGAGCGTACTCTGAATGTGTCCCATGCAGGATGTGCACGCACGGTGCGGTGATAAGCCCGATGCTCTGGGCATTGGGAGCCTCTGCGATTCGGCGCGCCTGAAGTGGAGCATGTCTCTCGAACCAGACTTAGAGGACATACGAGGCCCTCGAAGTCTCCGGCCGCCCTTCGAACGGCCGATCAAACTGTTCGGACGTGAACTCAAATGGCGTTTCTGAATCCGTTACAGGACGAATGACATCATCACTCAAAGCGGACTATCAGACACCTCCAGCGCGCGTGTGGCATGATAGCCGGGCAAGTCCACGTGAGGTGCTCCCCGATTTAGTACGGCCTCGATCTAGAGTCCGCAGTTAGCAATTCACGTTTTCGGTCCCTTAGGTGGATCTCCTCTGCGCTCCTCGCCTGCGGCGTATCGCGGGAGGTCTCTTATGGCTGCGCTGAACGCCGAGATGATCTCGGTCTGACTGAACGATTGATCCCAGAGCTCAGTGGCCAGGTGCTCCATGATGTGCGTCAGCACTGGAGAGCCTAGTTCGTCGATGCTGTAAGGACAGGATTCCTGCAACTCCCGGCACCGCAGACCAAAGTTGGTTGAAGCGGTGATCTGATGGACTTCCCAGGGAAGTTCTTGCTCCGTGTCAGTCATGCGTTGCCTCCTGCCGTCAAACTCAGCCCGTTTGCATACTGCTCAGGGGTGAGATTACCAAGGGAGCTGTGAGGGCGCTCAGTGTTGTACTCGATCCGCCAGCACTCGATGATTCTGCGCGCATGTGCCATCGTCACGAACCAATGTTCGTTCAGGCACTCATCGCGGAAGCGACCGTTGAAGCTCTCGATGTACGCGTTCTCCACTGGCTTGCCAGGACGAATGAAATTCAGACGGACTCCATGCTCATAGTCCATGCGTCGAGCACCTGGCCTTCGAACTCCGGCCCGTGGTCGACCGTGATCGACAACGGCAGACCGCGTAGATCGGCGAGGCGATCGAGGACGGCCGTCACCCGACGTCCGTTGATCGAGCTGTCGACCTCGATGGCCAGGGACTCGCGGCTGCAGTCATCCACTATCGTTAGGCAGCGTAGTTTTCTTCCGTCACACAGCCCGTCCGCGACGAAGTCCATCGACCAGCTGATATTCACCCTCGTGGGCTTCGGCAGCGGCTTGCGCTCGAACGGCCCGATCCGTTTGCGCTTCCGACGACGAACCGCTAGTCCTGCTTCCCGATAGAGCCGGTAAGTGCGCTTACGGTTGACCCGCCAGCCTTCACGTCTCAGCAACACATGGATCCGCCGATACCCGTAGCGGCGCTTCTCACCGGCGAGTTCGCCGATTCGCTCGCACAGCTTCCTGTTGTCTGCTCGCCGACTCCGATATGCATAGAGCGACCGGGAGATGCCGACCAGCCCGCAGGCGCGCGTGATTCCAAGCTCTCGTTCTTCCCTGAGCGCATCGACCGCTTGGCGCTTCATCTGCGGGCCTACCATTTTCGGCTTAGAAGATCCTTCAACGCCGCTTTGTCCAACTCCGATTCCGCCAAGAGCTTCTTCAGCTTCGAGTTCTCCGCCTCGAGTTCCTTCAGGCGCCTGGCATCGGAGACCGTCATCCCGGCGTACTTGGCCTTCCAGTTGTAAAACGTCGGCTCCGAGATCCCGTATTTCCGGCACAGCTCTTTGGTCTTCGCCCCGGCCTCAGCTTCCCTCAGCACCGCGATGATCTGTTCTTCGGTGTACCGCTTCGCCTTCATTGTCCGCTCCCATGTGGGCGGACTCTACTCCGAAACCGTACTATTCGCGGGTGTCACCTCACACGGCTTGCCCTCGACTTTGAGCTGGAGGTCTTGTGAGGCTCTCAATCGGCGTTTCCGTCGTACTGCTGACGGCCGCGTCAGTATTCAGCGCCGCGATTGCTGGGAGCGAGATGACACCTACGCTCTACGGTACGATTTCGGCACTGCCTACAATCTGGTCGTCCAACGTCGATGGCAAAGCGCTCCAGACGACCTAGCCGCCATACTCAAACACATTGCCGCACAGCTCGTTGTCGGTAAGCTGACCTTTGCGAACATCGGCGAAGAATGGGCTCCGACCGATGCCGTGAGGGTTGATTTGCCGCACGCTCAACACTTGTTCTCGGCTTATTCGGACAACGTTGCCGTAAGCGTCTTCCTCCTGGTGGTGCTCTTTCGACGTAAGCGACGCATCATCTCGGTATCGTGGGATCGACGATCCGCTGCTGCAGGTCCGCCCTACTGATTCGTGTGTTCTTCCAAACTGACGCCGATTCAGATCACTGCGTTAGACGCTTGCATGCGTAGACATACGCAGAGAAGGCAAGACGGAAACCACGCGTTCATCCTTGTGAGGGTGAAGATCGGCCGCATGGATCGAGAATCTTCCGCTTGCGAATTTCATCGGCCTCATCAGGTGCGCAACCTACTATTCGGATTGGCGATAAATTTTCTAGAAAATACGAGATCGGCTGTCGACGCGTCTCCGTGCGCCACGCAGCTCCCGTTCATACCAAGCTCGTGGGACAGCGTCCGCCTTTACTTAGCAAGGTACAAATCCCCAAGGTCTTCATCGCCCAGCAGCAGGCGCAGCCGACTGTATGCACGAAGCAGGTCTGAAAGCACGACAGCTCGCGGAGTATTTGTCTGACGCGCAATCTCAGCGCATGTCATGCCGCGGCCAAGGTGGAGGTAGAGCGCGTCCCGCTGATCAGCGGTTAGCGTTTCAAGCGCGTTCTCAATGCGCGACATACGCCTCTCGCGCCCTGCAATGGTGGTCGGGGTCGCCCGACCTTCGAAGGCTTTCCATTCTTGTTCGATATCCTGCGAGGTCTTCCAGAGAGACATCTTTTCATCATCACCAGCACTATCTTCCAGTTCCTGTGCGAGACGCAGGAAGACCTCTTTGGCCAAGTCGTCCATGGCTCGTCTGACATGCGCCTTGATGTTCACGGCGGATCTCCACGGCTGCGCACCAGCTCCCGCGAAGGAAGCTGGGGTTCAGCTGGAGACACGAGATTTCTGCCCCGAATTCTCACAAACTGGCGTCAGATGGGTTTGAGGCACCTTGCCGAACAGAAGTCGGAGACCCGGGGAGGACGCGTTAGTGGCGTTTGAATACTTACACAGGTGCCGGCACCGAGCCTATGGATTGGCCAACGGTTCCATCGGTGTGCGGATGCCGTGGTCGCACTCCCAGTAACCTACTGAATCTTCAATTCGGGCTCGCTGATCCGGAAGCTGCGAGCGACCGATGGTGTTCTCCGCTCCCCACGGTCGAGCCGGGTCGTTCTGGGGGGTATCGCCAAGGCTGCACGCGTAGCCTCCAAAGAGACCCTCATGTTTCGGGGATAGGATGTAAATTGGGTCGATCGCTCTAGCCTTGACGAGTGCATCAGCTGCCAATCCAAACTTCCCAGTCGCAGCATAAATGCTCGCGAGGAGGCGTATCGCCTGATTGATCTGGCCACTGGTCTTGTCATTCAGTCGAAATCGCCGAATTGCCAGGATCGTTCTTCCGAACTCTTCAGCTCGAACGTAGTCTCCGTCACTCGCATAGATAGGAGCGAGGATCGCCATGATTTCGAGCACCTGCAATTCCGGAACTCGATAGTCAACGAACCCCGCACTAGCGTTGGACGGTGCAAGGCGCGCGGCGGACTCCAGTTCTGGAAGCCTTGCTACAAGCTGCATCCTCTTTTCGATCGATAGATAGGGCTCGAGTAGTTTCTTTGCCGAGGCGTGCTTACCCTGCTTGAAGTAGTAGAAAGCCAAGGCAGTCGTGAAAGCTATTCTCGTGGGATCGTTTGTGTCCCGAGACTTGGCAACGTGTGGCAGAGCCGTGGCGGCTATAGCTTCGGCCTCGCCATATTTACCCTGCATGGATAGCGCTCTTATCAAGGCGCCGGCAACCGCCACGGTACGAGAGTCATCGAAACCCACTTCCGCGCGATAGATTGCCAGCGCCTGCGTGAACTGCGCTGCTGCAAAGTTAATCCGCTGTCCAGCCATGTATCCTGATCCCAAAACTTCGCGGAACGCTGCTTCAGACAGCGGATCGGTGGAAAATCGCCGGCCCCGAATTTGCGCTGATTCATAGATCGCCTGACCGATGCCGTCATCTTCCCAGATATATGGATCATCTGGCGGGTCGTAAGCGCCTCGTCGCGTCATGATCGCTTCACGCACGAAAGAGTTCATATCGCTTGCCAAGCGGTGAGCGCTCGTGAGCCGCACCGACAAATCTGCAGTCAACATCGCCGCCGACGTGAGAACGAGTAGGATGATCGTCACAACAGCAAATTTCGCACGATGCCGCTGCACCAATTTGCCGAGCGCGTATGCCAGACCATGTGGTCGCGCCGCGATGGGCTCATTTCGCAAGTATTGACGCAGATCGCTCCAGAGCTCGCTGGCAGCTTGGTAGCGATGAACGGGCTGCTTCTCCAGACAGCGAAGCACGACCCAATCCAAGTCCCCACTAATCTGCCGTATCAATCTCTGCGCAGAGACTCGATACGGCTCGGCAATGTCCGCCAGCCGATCCGCGTTGGCCACACGTATTGATGGTCGAATCGGATCCTCAGAGCGGATCCGCTCTCTGAGCGTGACGAAGGCCGTCACAGAGGTTCGATCTGAATCGAATGGCCGACAGGAGGTGAGCAGCTCGTAGAGCAGGACTCCGAGACTGTAGACATCGCTTCGCGTATCGACTCGGACGTTTCCCGGCTCCGTCTGTTCCGGACTGACATAGGCGGGCGTGCCGACGAACTGCTCCATCGCCGTGAAGAGCGTCTCCTCGGTCAATCTGCCTTGCGTGGCCTTTGCAACCCCGAAGTCGATTACCTTCACGACCGGCGTGCCGTCCACCAACGTGACGAGCACGTTCGCGGGTTTGATATCTCTATGGATGATGCGCCGGTCATGTGCATGTTGGATCGCCTGGCACACTTGCATGAAGAGTTCCACTCGCTCCCTCACCGTCAAGCGAACCTGGTTGCAGTAGTCCGTGATGTTGATTCCCCGGACGAGCTCCATCACGAAGTATGGCCGGCCGCTCGTTGTCGTCCCGGCATCGAGCACCTTCGCAATGTTCGGGTGATCCATCAGCGCCAGTACCTGCCGTTCGGCCTGAAAGCGCGTCATCACATCCTTGCTGTCCATGCCCAACCGGATCATCTTGAATGCCACTTCGCGCTGCACAGGAGCCAGCTGTTCGGCCAGATAGACGATTCCGCAGCCTCCTTCACCGATTTCCTCGAGCAAGCGAAAGTCATCGATCCGATCGCCGACGATTTCCGACGTTGAGTTGAAGGCTAAGTTGTCTCTCAGTCGGCTCGATTCGACGATGCGCAGCAGGCTGATCAATCGAGTCTGCAGTGAAGCCTCACCTTCGCACGCCCGCGCGAGATATCCTTCACGCTCTTTGAGAGGGAGATTCAGGGCGGCAGCGAAGAGGTTCTCTTCGCGTCTGTTCTGCTCCATGGCGGTTTTCCTCCTGCTCGGACTGCCAATCCGTTGCATGCTGTTGGCTATGCGTTCGCCGCGAACTCCCTGCGCAACCAGGCCTCGGCGAATCGCCACCGTCGATATGTAGTAGGACGGGAGAGTCCCAGGACGCGACCCGCCTCTGGAATATCCAGTCCACCAAAGCAATGCAGTTCGATCAGCGCGGCTGGCTCAGGATGGCGCTCAGCCAGCCTTCTCAATGCTGAATCGAGGGCCAGAAGGCTCGCGTCGTGGACCACGAGTGAGGGCAGTTCGATCTGGTTCATATCGATGCGGCGCTGTCCGCCGCCATGCTTTACGGCATGTCGGCGCCGCGCACGATCGATGAGAATGTGGCGCATGGCTTCCGCCGCAGCCGCGACAAAGTGCGCTTGGTCGCGCCAACGCGCACGATCATCAGCAGTCAAACGAATCCACGCCTCATGAACGAGCGCCGTGGGCTGTAGAGTCGATCCCGCGTTTGATCGCGCCATCTGCGTCGCAGCAATCCTTCGCAGCTCTGGATAGAGCGACGCGAGTAATTCGGCGATCGAACGCCTATCGTTGTCTGACCGCTCCGAATCCTTTCCGGGCATATCCGTGCTCCCAACTGGACTCTAGCGCGATGAAGCGGTCCCATCCAGTCGCCTGAGCGCAAGGATTTAACCACCCGGAACCGAAGCAATCCTGCAGATGTTTGATGGAAGTGCGCGAACCGCGGAGGTGACCAGTGGCAACCAAACGAACAACACACCGTAGCAAAAGCGGGAAGAAGCTGTATGCCGTGCGCGATAGGAAGGGGAAGTTCAAAGATATCCAGAGCTACAAACGCGCCCAAGGGCAGGATGTAAAACGCCGCTCAAAGGCCGAGCGAAAGAAGAAGTGAACGAGTGGCGCCTTACCGTCTGCGCCTTCTCAAGTCGGCAACCAAGTTGAACGATCCATCTTGCCGCATTGGGCCGAGCTGAAGTAGAACTGAGTTCGGATCATCGACTGCCTTCCAAGCCGGTCCGTGCTCCCTCCGATCGAGGTGCCAGATCTCTTGTTCTGCCCCGGCCTCGCAATAGATACCGGCGAAGTCCTCGCACTCAAGTCGTTCGCATGCCGCTAGCAGCCGCTGCATCTCGGCATCGGCATACTCGAGCGCTGAATCGGCCGTGAGGAAGCTCGCCCCGTATCCGTGCCGAAAGGCGACCGTCACGTGACTAGCTCGGTTCTTCAGGGACGAAGGACGACGCACAAGCGTCGTAAGCGCGCGTAATCTTAGTGTCGATTTAACGTCCGCTATCGCGAGCTAGCCTTGCCCGAGTTCAGTGTGCGCATATTCATCCTTCGATACGAGCACACATGTTGATATACGATTTCGTCGAGATCGCGGAATCGAACGATCAGTGACGTCATGGTGTGTCCCCTGGCTGCAGAGACCCAGAAATGAAATCGATCCCGCTCAGTGTGCGCTAGGCAGACTCTCGTAAGACCGTCTTTGTCGCGACAGTCGACGACATATGAAAGGCCGCCGAAGCGGAACACACGAAAGTCGCCGCAGGCGGCGTTCCAGCAACTCTCGGCAGAGGCGGCGATGACCTGCTCGGAGTTTGGAACGATGAAGTAGTCGGCCGGCTGGTAGCGACGAAAGAGGTGTCGGCGAATTCTCTCAATCCCCTTTGCATGCAGCGCCCGCTCCTCTGGCGTGAGAGGCTCAATAACCATGTCAACCTGGTCGTGGCAATTCGCACAGGCTTCGGCCGAGCAGCATTGCTGTATAGTTATACAGGCCGCAACCCACCGTCAATTCCAAGTATGAGCCGAGACAACTGTGCCCGAAAATGAATGACTTGGAGAGGAATACCTCGGCCAGGTATCGCCCCCAATATGTGTGCTCCCTCACTGCGAGTTCCGTAGTAAGCTCATGTCTGCAGTTCCCAACACACTTGCCATGCCGACAAGAAAGACCCGGGCTGCGCAGGATGTGCACTCTCCTCACAAGCACCAGCCTCCTGGCTTTATTGAGCCGATGGCCGCAGTCTCGGTCGACGTGCTACCGGAAGGACCTGAGTGGTCCTATGAGCTCAAGCTCGATGGCTATCGCGCGCTCATCATCAAAGATGGCAGTGTGATCAAGATCCGTTCCAGGAACGACAAAGACCTGATACAGATGTACCCGGCTGTCGCTGCTGCCGGCCGTCGCTTGTCAATAGAGCACGTCGTGATCGATGGCGAGATCGTCGCCGTGGACAAGCAGGGTCGACCGTCATTCCAGGCGTTGCAACACCGTGGCACCCACCCCGAGCACACGATCGTGTTCTACGCATTTGATCTGCTGAACCTGAATGGTCGAGACATGAGGGCCGAGCCGCTGGAGGCGCGCCGAACGGAACTCAGGGGAGTGATCGAGAAATCTGGCCTGCTTCTATCCATTCAGCTGCCCGGCAGCACGGCAGAGATCGTCAGCACCGTTCGGGCCATGCGCCTCGAAGGTGTCATCGCCAAGCGCCGGGACTCTAGATATGAAGCCGGTGAGCGCTCTGGCAATTGGCAGAAGCTTAAACTCGAGCGCCAACAGGAGTTCGTGATCGGCGGCTATCGACCCTCTGGTGACAGCGGCGTGGATGCACTCCTGGTTGGATACTTCGAGAACAGGAAGCTGCTATTTGCTGCGACGGTTCGTGCGGGATTGGTGCCGCATGTGAGACGCGAGCTCGCACGAAGGCTCAAGGCTGTCCAGCAGCGTGATTGTCCGTTCGTAGACTTGCCGAGCGAAGGTTCATCCAGGTGGGGTGGCGGCGTCAGCGAGGAGGATATGAAGGGAATGATTTGGACTAAACCAAAGCTCGTGGTGCAGATCCAGTTCGTCGAGTGGACAGCCGAGAACCGACTCAGACATTCCAAGTTCCTGGGCTTGCGCTCAGACAAAGACGCAGACGATGTTTATCGCGAAATCTAGCTACGATTCGGGCGCAGCAGATGCTCTGTCCTCGACATCAAAGCTCGTGGTGGCGCCTTACATCGAATCGCCGCTTTCGTCCATGCAGATCGCTTCGGGCAACCACAGTCGGTACCGATCTGCGAAGCGCTTGACCGTCCTGTCACATTCCCGCCGCGTCGCATCTGACGCGTACTCATGATACACAGAGGCGTGGGTCAGCCGTAAAGTACGTCGGCCGGCATTGAACTCTGATGCAAATGCAAGCCGGAGAAGCTCTGCGAATGGATGTGGCGGATACAGCTGATCCGGTTCGAATGCGAAGTCGAGATCGTCTGGTTCATAGCGTGCCATCGTTCGATCGAGAATTGAAAGGGGCGCCGCGAGCGGCCGGCGGATCCACAATGAAAGTGCCATCTCGACGACCTCTCCCTCTGCCACCAGGTCTAGCAACTTGAGGCTGGTCATTAGCGAGTCGATGAGCTCTGCGGTGCTTGAGTGGCAAGAGCATTGCTTGGTACGACGCCCATCAGAACAGGCATGCGGCACACACGATCGACGCGCCGCAGCCTCTCGACTCACCGATCGATCACAGGCGGCTCGAATTCTCCCTGTCTCAGGCATGACTTGATGTATGCCGAAGCGATCGGCCCATAGTCAATACTGGCTCTCCATGTATGGACAGGAGCCAGGCGAAGCGAACTCAATACGGCACGATACATCGATCGATGCAGGCGCGCGTCCGAGAGCGAACTCCGCCGGGTCAAGGAGTTACGGGCCGGCAAAGGAGAGAGCTCGACGATCAACCCGTCACTCCTTTCCATGCGCGCTATGTCCTGACCGGGTGGGCATGGGGCCAAAGGATGGATTGTGATGAACGTTGCGCGGAACATGACATGTCCCCGCATCGGAGATTCTCCTCCTCGATCAATTATGCAGAGTCAGTCGCCGGTCGGTATCAGTCCGCTTCGCCGTCAGGCGCGATGGACATCAGTTTCCGCGAGTCGAGACTCGCATCTGTCCCAGGACGCCTCCGCACCGCTATCGTGCGCCTGATCTCCGTCCTCGACAGCATTCGCGGACGGATAGCGGCCGCTGACTACTCACTGTCACAAGAGAGAGAGCAACCAACTCCACAGATTGAGGGCTCGCACTTGGGCCGGCGCCGAACGCAGGATCGCCGCCTTCACATCACGGGAGCGCTCGCGCCATCGACGAAACTGCTCTGTTGCGCGTTCCACAGCGCGGCATATGGGCCACCCAGCGCAAGAAGTTCTTCATGCGTCCCACGCTCGACGACTATGCCGCGATCGAGAACAATGATTCCATCTGCGTGGACAATGGTTGACAGTCGATGGGCGATGACGAGTGTCGTGCTCTGCAGAGACAGCGCTAGCAGGTTGCACAGAATCTCCCGCTCCGTCTTGCTGTCCAGAGATGACGTTGCCTCATCGAAGACAAAGATGCGCGGTCTCTTCAGCGCGGCTCGCGCAATCGCAATGCGCTGGCGCTCCCCTCCCGAGAGTTTGAGTCCGCGCTCACCCACTACGGTTTCGTAGCCTTCCGGCAACCTACTGATGAATGGGTGAAGATTTGCGATCCTTGCAGCTTCCTCGATCTGAGCTTGTGTTGATCCAAAGCGGCCGAAACCGATATTGCGGGCGATAGTGTCGTGGAACAGGACCGTATCTTGCGGCACCACGGCGATTGCTTGGCGGACCGAAGACAGCGCCAGGTCCTGAATTGGAATGCTGTCGAGTAGAATGCGGCCGCTATCTGGTTCGTAGAGACGGAACAGCAGGCGGATTAAGGATGACTTGCCGGAGCCGCTGACGCCCACAACGGCTACTGTCTTTCCCGCGGGCACCTCAAAGCTCACGTTGTTCAGCACCGAGGTTTCCTGTCGATAGGAAAAGCTGACCTTGTCGAATACGAGTGCTCCCCGCGCCGGCGTGAAGTTCTCGACCGACCGACTTTCCAGGCATTCCGTCTTCAATCTGAACAGACCCAGCATGCTTCCCAAAAATGCCAATCCTTGGGCAATGTCCCGTACAGCCTGCCCGAGAAACTCGAGAGGCTGCACCAGCCGGATTACGTACGCGTTGACCAGAACGAAATCGCCCAGACTCATCGCACCCGTCATGACGTCGCGCGCGGCGCAAACGAGGGAGATCCCCAGGGACAGTCCAAAGATTGTGGCGACCAGCACACCTCCGGTGGCATAGGCCACGAAGAACCTTCTCCAGGCCGATTCCTTTCGCCCGAGTGCCAGATCGTACTGCTCGCAGACTACGGGTTCTGCGTCGAAATACTTGATCGTTTCACTGTTGATGAGTGTATCGGTGAGCAGGGCGTGAGAATCCACGTGCAGCTTCGACATGCTTGCGGCCGGTGCCTGGATGGCAGTCGCACACCAGTGGAAAGCAGCCACATATGCGACCGAGGCTAGTCCCAGGATCAGCAGATAGCGAGCTTGGTCGAAGTGAACGAGTACGATCGTAACCGTGGCAAACTCGACGCTGATCGGAACAACCGTGTAGACCAGGTGCTGCAGCAGCAAGTCGAACCCGCGCAGCCCCTGCTCCGCGGTCTCACCCATGGCACCTGCCTTGCGATCGAGGTGAAACTGCAATGGCAAGCGCACCAGATGTTCGAATAGTCGTAGCCCGATACGACGACGAACGCGCTGCTCAGCATGGCCGTGCAGCATGGTGCGCAGCTCAGTGAAGGCTCTGGTCGCATACTGGCCGAATGCATACAGGATGACGAGCGCGATCGGCCCGACGAACGCCGCATCTACACTGCGAGGTTGCGACAGCGAATCTATGACGAGCTTGAGAGCAATCGGCGTGAGGGCAGCCAGTAACGCGCCGATTCCAACGAGAACAAGCGCCAACAGCAGGCGTTGCTTGGTGTAGCTGTCCGCCACGCTCCAAAAGAGGCGCACGATCTCAGACAGCGCCTGCCGCGCACCTCGCTTGGCCGAAGAGGAATCGGACAGGGGCTTGGCATCGCCGGCGCTCACCAACCACTCGCTCCGTGCAAGAGGTCGAAGGCTGGTGGCATTTGGCGAACGATTCGAGCTCGCTCGAGATCCCCGATTCGATCGCGTTCCCTAGCAAGTCCGTTCGTGAGTTGAAGCCAAATCTCGAAGCTCTGCTCCCGGCGATCGTTCCGACTGTCTCCTTCAGGCTGCTCGAGGAAGTGGCCAAGGTGCTTCATGCGGATAGTTCTCCCGAATCAATACTCGCACATCCTCGGTCGTTCGAGAGCTTGCGAACTCAAACGGGGCTGCGGCGTCCTGCGGATGAGATCAGCAAGCTATTCTTTCTACGAAAGATACGAATCGGCCCTAGCACGTCATCGCTGCCTACGCTCTCGCGAACGTGTGGTGACAGTGCTGGATTCTTGGCTTAAAGGGGGCACCGAGTTGATGCGTGCGAACACGTTTGAACCGCGCCGCGCTACGCTCGCTCGACTCGCTCCCGTCTCGTCACAGCAGAAATGAGTCAGAACCCAATAAGACATGATCTGTCACCTGCGTCTCAGCGTGGCGATGAAAACGTCAAGCCTCTCATTCCAACAACTCGACTGGACGATCGGATGCACGTCGTTGATCGCATCGCCCGCGCCCGCAAGTAGCTGATTGAGTGTGTGTCCCCCCGCGCGCCAGAGCTGCACCTCTGCGAAGAATTAACCCGCCGCGGACAGCCGATGTTCGTCGCGATGGCTCCCGCGAATATGCATGCAACCACTCTCCACATTGACGACATCAGGCCTGGCAACGCATGGTTCGGCCGCCACCGCGCGGCGGCATGGAATCATTCATCAACATCGTGGAAGGAGACTGCCATGATCATCGAGATCGGAAGAGTGTCGGAAGAGACGAAGGGTGGACCGATTCAGCCCGGCGAAAACGGCCTGAACAGGAAGACCGTGTAACTGCAGGCGAGGCCATTTCCGCTTGGAATGTGGCCTTGAGGCGGTGCGCGGCCTTTGTCCGCGCACCGTCTGCTGTCTCGAACCAAATGAGGCTCGTGCGGTGAGTAACAAGGGCTACTGTCTTTCCCCACACGCCTACATCTGCTTTTCCAACGCGTATTGCGTCTTCCTCGACCTACGCTCCGACAAGTACATCTGTGTCGAGCAAGAGAAAATGGATCTGCTGGGCAACTGCCTGCGAGGGTACTGGGACGGCAATAATTCAGCAGGTCACTCTCATCGTTCAAGTGACTCGGAGGCGGAGGAACTGGCGAAGCAGCTGGTCAACAGGGGCCTGCTCACTGTTGCGCAGGCTGGAAGCAAACCCGTCTCGCCGGTTCAGATCGATCGACCGACCAGTTCGCTGCTGGAAGACCTCAAAGGGCGCGCCTCCACATATGGTCCACTTGAGCTGGTGCGCTTCTTTCGCGCAGGGTTTGTCGCAAACCGCAATCTCAAGGGCCGCACCTTGGAGGATGTCGTTGAAGGATTAGCTCGACGAGCACGCGGTCACCAAAGTGCGGGAGAACTTGATATGCCACAGGTCAGAAGGCTCGTCGGGGCATTCGTTCGACTTCGAAGCTACTTCCCACGCAGCTATCTGTGCCTGTTCGATTCCCTCGCGCTCCTCGAGTTTCTCGCGTTCTACGAGCAATTCCCTACGTGGGTCTTTGGCGTTAACGGTAATCCCTTTGCCGCGCACTGTTGGGTACAGCACGGGAGCGTTGTGTTGAATGACACCATCGAGTCCGTTGCTGGTTATACGCCGATCATGGCAGTTGGATGCGAGGGTTAATCCATGTATCGCTTCGTTGCGTTGCTTTGGAATGGCGTTCGAGCTGACGATCCGGCGGCATTACGCCTTGCAGCGCTGGCCCGCCGTCAATTTGCGGATTGGCGGTGCGTTTGCAATTCGTCCGCGATCACTGCATTCGAGCTCTCGAACCGAGACGGATTTCGGGGGCGTCAACTTGATAGCGGAAGCGGCGTAGTGCTAGGTCAGCTCTTTGACAAGCGAATGCTGCCGGGCACGAATGCGCCAGCGACAATTGATGCCGAACGAGAACGGCGTTTCGCGAGCACTCGTGGCCGAACGCTGGTCTCGGATTTCTGGGGTCCCTATGTAGCAATCCTATTAGATCGCGCCACGACAACGACCTGCATCATCCGGGACTGCTCCGGGCAGGTACCTTGTTTTCGAGTGCGTAGCGGCGCAGTGGACATCGTCTTCTCAGATGTCATGGACATCCTGGGGCTGGGACTGCGGTTCGACATCAATTGGCGTTACCTCTCCGCGTTCTTGTTCTTTGACGATATTCGTATTCGCGAGTGCGGCATCAAAGGGGTGACCGCGCTGCTCGCCGGAGATTGCCTCGAGATCACACCCACAACTGAAAGGCACTTTTCGCTGTGGGATCCGAACACCATCGCCCGGCTGCCGCAATTGGATAGCTATGAGCTCGCCCGTTCCGAACTTAGGCACGCGACGGAAAACTGCATCGCCGCGTGGGGCGGGATTCAACAACGAGTGATGCTCAATCTCTCGGGCGGACTCGACTCTGCAATCGTTCTTGGATGCGCTACGCAGCGCGCTGGCGGACCGGCGATCACCTGTCTCAATCGATACTCACTGGCTGTCGATGAAGATGAAAGGCCGTTCGCTCGCCTGGCAGCAGCACGAGCAAATTCAAAGCTGGTCGAGGTCGAATGGAAGACCGGTGGGCTGCAAATTGATGATCGCGTGCTAAACGCGCCCAAGACAGTCAACCCTACGCTTGTCTCGTTCATGCTGCTGGATACAGCTCCCAGGAACGCTCTCGCAGAGCAATACGATGTCGATGCGCTGTGGACTGGCGAGGGTGGCGATCATCTCTTCTTGCAAGCCAAAATGAGTCTCCCGGCTGGCGACTACGTACACGACCATGGCGTGAGTCGCGGACTGCTTTCGATTGTGCGCGAAACAGCGAACTTCACCGGCGAGCCATTTTGGTCGGTGCTCAGAGGAGCATTACGAGATGGATACTGTCACGGGCGTTGGGCGCCTGATTTGATTCACTATGGCCAGATGCCGTTCGTACGTAAAGAGGCAGTGCCCGCCGACATTGACACGTATGCTGCCCATCCATGGACCTTCGGTGGAGCTGATCTGCCAAAAGGGAAACAGTATCAAGTGCGCATCCTGGCCGACCTCGTCAACCGGCCGATTCCTGCCGGGCACTTGGAGCGTGTCTCGCAGTACCATCCGCTAATCTCTCAACCGCTCATGGAGACCTCGCTCAGAATCCCTACCTATGTCCTGCAACGTGGCGGCAAGCATCGCGCCTTGGCACGGGACGCGTTCAAAGACATCGTACCCAACGAGATCATTGCACGAGAGACCAAGGGTGCGACCATCACGCACGCACTCGACCTCATCCGTCTCAACAAGGCTCTGCTGCAGGATGTCTTGCTCGATGGCCGGTTGGTGCGCGAGGGCTTGCTCGATCGCAAGGCGCTCGAGCCCTATATCTGCCGCGGCCATCCGCTTCGCCCAATGCAATTACTTCCGATGCTGGCCTGTGCAGCAGCGGAAATTTGGGTGAGGAACTGGGAGAACCAGGCTTTGAGTATCGCGGCGTAGTACCAGGCGATAGCGCCGTCCGAGGTGTCGCTATCTACTGGTGATCTGCCAGGGCTGTTTCGACTGCCGGCGCAATGATGTCCAGCGCCCATACTGTTCGGCATCAACCGGATCTGGTTCCTCAATCCCGTTGAGCCAAAACTGCAGCCACTGTACGTTGCGCCTGTAGATGTGGGCTCGATGCAATGGTTGAGACTTGATGTGGTGCTCGTCAGGGAACACGTGCATCTCGACCGGACACTGCGCAGTCTTCAAAGCTGAGTAGGTCTCGGTCTCTGGCAACAACTCGGCGTCGGAGACCTGGATCTGGATGGGCGTGCAGACTCGTGTCGCATTTCTTGCCAGCGAGATGGCACTCCAGCCGTCTTCCGCCATGCCCGCGGTAGGGTCCTTGAGTCCCCAACTTTCAAACTTGCGCTGCATGGTCGGCCCGCCAAGCGCATAGTCGATCGGATTCCAAAACGTGCCGCTCAAGGCCGCTGCTGCAAACTTCCATCGCGAATGGATCAAGGCGAACGTCGCTGACTCTGCGCCGGCGCTCAGCCCGGTTATTCCGATTCGAGAAGTATCGATTAACCCCGCCCTGTCAAGCTTCTCTATGCCCGCATCCAAGACAGACAGGACACGCCTGCGATCAGAAACGTCCGTCCATCGGCGCTTCTCGACCTCGTCCCATGAACGCGAGCTCGCCTGCAGTTCCCGGTCTTCGGGATGGTGGAAACTCAAGACCATGAATCCGCGTGCGGATAAGACGTGGATCGGATATTCGTCTCCGACTCCCCCTCGCAAGAAGCCCCTGGAGATGTACTGCACGATGACGAGCGGGTATCGCTTGCCGGCCTGGTACTCGAGTGGCTTGATCAAATGCCCAAACCCCTCGACACCTTCCTTGTCGACCCAGGTCAACGCAGTCACCTCACCAAAAGCTAGGCGCCTGAACTCGGGATTTGGTTCGTAAACCGTAGCAATTGCACCCGTGTGCAGGTTGAGCGCAATCAAGTCGCCGGGATGTGTAGGAGTCTCTCGAACGCAGATCAAGCGCTCAGCAAGCAGAGAGCATGCTTCGATCAGATCCGTCGTTTGCAGAATGAGCTTCAAGGATCCATCAATCAGGCTCCACCGATAGAATCCCAAAGCGCCATAGTGGTAGCCCCGCTCCCAACGCTCGAAGTAAACCTCGCGGCCGTCATCCGAAACCCAAACCCCCTTGAAAGTGCCGGTGCACGCAGGATGCAGGCAAGCACGCGCCTGAGCTACGTCCGTTGACGGGGAGGCCACAACAGTTAGCGGGGGTTCGACGCCGACTTCCCTGTTTGTCCGAAGATCCTCGAGCCAGGCCATGGTGTTCCCATGCCGTGAATGTCTCAGTTGACGAGGTTCGCTCCGATTCGACAACACGGGCGCGCCTTGTTCGCTGAATTGTTGCGCCTCCGCCGACGTTGCCAGCCTCTCCGCACCACTCGACCAATCGATGATCCAGGTCTGTGCGACTGGAGTCTCATAGGCCTTGGTGATCATCGGCTTCGTTGTGCCATAGAGCGGTGAAAAGCGCTCGTCATACAAAAAGCCGCTATTCGCTTCCTCGCGAGATGCTTGCTGCAGAGCTTTGCGAGTAGCTCCGACTGTGAAGAAAAGCTTGCTTCTGTCACTGGAGAACCCGTACTCAATGACATCGGCTGCGTTGTGCGAGATCTGCTCCTGTTGCGTCCCATCAACTCGCGTTCTCCAGAGCTGCACCTCCCCATTGCGTTTTGCGCGGTAGACGATCCATTTGGAATCGCTCGACCACGCCGGAATCTGTCCCTGCGAGTAGCCGTTCTCCAAGCCGTAGTTTGTCTCAGAGATACGCTCGCCTCCGCTTCCCACATCCCGAGGGGGTGCGTCGCGGGCCAGCGGAACCACGATCCACCGAATATCTGTCGTGTTCGTGGTCACGACCGCACGCCGTTCTTCGAGCGCCACGTACGTTCCGTCAGGAGAGATCGCCACACCTCGCCAGCCGTCCAGTTCCATCACCCCCAAGTCCTTGATGTCGAGCAGATCTTCATAGGTCACGGCGCGACGATGAGATGCCGCCGCGTCGTTAGACTCGACCTGCATGCTCGCGGCCTTGCACACCGAGGCAACCACCACCAGAAGCATTGGAAACAGACCGCGCATTCTTCTTCTCGCAAAAGCCAGTGCGTAGGCCACACCCAACTCGCAGTGTTGAGTCATGAGGGAGAGTGATGGCTACTGACTGCTACCAGCGCTGCCTGACCTGCAATGCCACAGTGCGCCCAATGATGCTTGCGTTGGCCGGATCGTAGGTCGGCCGCGCTTGCGGTTGATCAGTGCTGACGAAAGGCGGGTCTTGATCGAATAGGTTTGCGACGATCAATCCAATGGTCGTCGCCTGGCGACGACCGAGCCGATACTGGAGTGAAGCGTCAACGGTCGTGTAGGAGTCGATCTTTACCTCTTGCGGAAGGCGCCTATCTGCAAAATCCGGCGTGTAGTTGACGAACACATTGACACTCAGTGGAGCCGTGTCCCATTGCATGCCGGTTCTGACTCTGAAATCAGGCGGGAAGAAGACGGTGCCGGCAAAATCTGTCGCCGGATCGCCCGACTGAGCCTCGACCTCGTAATCAAGCAGGATATTTGCGTTTGCAAAGAGCGTGAGCATCCCTCGAGTCAACGATTGCTGCCACGATGCTGCGAAGTCGAGCCCCTGAATCTTGTTCGTTGACAGATTCGTGAGCTCATTATTCACGAGGACGAGCGGGTCGGTCGCCGCAACGGGGCCGTCTGTGAAATTCATGAAAATTGGCGACGACAAGTATCCCTGGATAACTTCAGGTGACGGACTTCGGTTCAGGAATCGCTGGATCGGCGGACATGTGAGATCGGAGAAGAAACAGAAAGCAGGATCCGGCGTGGCGATCCGATCGGTGTAGTTGACGTGGTAGTAGTCGAGATGCAGCTGAAGGTTTCTCTCCGCAAGCAGAGTCAAGTCGACGCCTGCAGAAATGTTCGTGGCTTCTTCTGGCTGCAGATTGGGATTGCCTCCGGCGACAACAATGGCTGTTGACACACCGGTCGGGGATTCGGAGTCAGTCATGACGAGTGCGCCGTAGAAGCTTTCCGAAACGTTCATTTCCGCGAATGACGGCGCGCGAAACGAGGTTGAGTAGTTGGCGCGCAGGCGAACGACCTCGTTCGGCTCCCACGTCAGCCCGATTCTTGGGTTGGTAGAACTCCCGAAGTCGCTGTAGTGGTCATAGCGCACCGCGCCCGTCAACATGAGTTGCTCGGTGAGCGGCGCCGTGAACTCGCCAAAGAACGCGGTTACCTCTCTAGTGAGCTTGTACGGGAAGAATCCACCGTCATTCTCCTCGAGGAAGCGCTCCACGTTCCGATAGTCAGCGCCAAGCGCGAGGCGAACAGGTCCCGCGGGAAGCTCGAAAACAGTGCCGTTCGCCGATACCGTGGAATCCCACTCTCGCTCGCCAAATGGGAATGTGTAGTTGACTCCAGTCGCGTTGCAACAGCCGGTGCTGTCCAGGGTATTTTTGGCGTACTGGGCAGAAAAACCCAGACTCCAGCCAGCGCCGAGGTTCGCGTCAAAGCCGGCAGCGCCGAGCAGTTGCTTGTTGTCCCGCTCTGCATTTTTGAAGAGGGTGTAGTCTCCGGTTGCGGGATCGAACTGCAGGAAGGTTTCGTCGACCTCGCGAGAGCCGTAGAGAAACTCGAGGAATGGTGTGAAGTTCGAACTCGGTTCGAAATAGGCATTCGCATAGACGGAGTGCTGTTGCTGCTTCGGGTACGCGGTTGCCGGATTCGGAGCGTAGTCTGCAGAAGCTTCCCGATCACTGCCTGAAATTGACGAGTTGTAGTCGTATTGATACGCGGCGAAGTAGCTTGCAGCGTCACCGGTATAGCCCAAGGACTGGGAAAACTGTGTCTGTGCCAATCCACCAGCTGTTGCCTCACCGTAGCGAAGCAGAGATTCGGCCCCGGACGTGCCGCGCCGGGTGATGAAGTTGACAACGCCCCCGATCGCATCTGCTCCATAGATCGGAGAAGCACCATCGCGAAGCACTTCAATTCGATCGATCGCCACGAGGGGAATCATCGAAATATCGGAGGAGATTCCTTGGGAACCTGTGGGGAGATGACGGCCGTTGAGCACAGACAGCGTGGAGGACGCTCCCAGACCATGAATGTTGGGAGATGATGCCGCGCCTCTGTTGGCTCCGGGATTCCCCAAGCCTCCGGCTTGCTGCCGCGCCTCAACACTGATCTCTCCCTGGTAATTTGCGGGAAGAGTCGCAAGCGCCTCCTGCACTGAGCTGACGCCTGCAGCGTCGAAGTCTCGTCGGCTCAATACGGTAACGGGTGAAGGTTGCGAGGAGGCATCACCAAGATGCGTACCCGTAACAATCACTCGTTCAAGTGGGTCTAACCCACGCTCGCTTCCTGCCTGCGACGGGTTCGAGGCCCCGCCCTTTGAGCTCTGCGAACCACTACCTTGCCTGGCCCCGATTCCACCGCCCGTAGCGAGCGTCTCTGTACGCCTTGCCGCTGGCGTGCCCGGCGAGGAAGTCGCATTGTCACTGGCCGCAACTTTCAATCCGGCTGTTTCCTCTCGACTATGAATCGCGACTGTCTGCCCTTCCCCTATCACCGAGTACGTGAGACCCGTATCTTCCAGAAGTGCTCGCAAGGCAGTCATCGGCTCGAGGCGCCCGCGGACCGCCGGTGAATTCTGATACGCCACGGGGTCGCCAACGGGCCAGATGATCTGCAATCCCGCCTGATCGGCCCAAGTGTTGAGAGCCTGAGCAAGGGGCTGACGCTCGATATTGAACTTAACGGCGGCCGCTTTCGCCTCTCCCGCGAGCAACTGCCCGCTCGCCAGAAAAAGGATCGCTGCCGCGCTTGCCCCAATTCGATCGTGGCGCCGGGATGCGGACATCTCTCTATCCCCTTCTTGTTATCAGTGCCAATAGATGTGCTCAGGGCTGGCGAGTCCCTCCGCTACAGTCGCAAACCGTTACACTTCCATCACTGCATCCCTCTTGTTCCCTATGTCGCCAGCCGAAAGAATTCAGGGTAGAGGAAGTGAGAAAGATGCCGCGACTGACACATCCGCTCGTCCGCCTTAAGTTGTAGGAACGCCTCCTTTACCCTCAATTGGCTAGATTGGCGACAATAGGTGGCAGAAGGCCATTCGATGAGTGAGCGGCATAAAAAACCAGAAACGACCGCTAGCGTGCATCACTTCGGAGCGACGCTTGTGCAGCGTTATGCCGGGGCGGTGCGCCGCTACTTCGATCGCCGTCTAAACCGAATTCAGGATACGGAAGACCTTGCCCAGGAGGTCTACCTCCGGCTTCTGCGAATCGATTCAGAAACGAAGGTGCAAAAGCCCTTGCAGTTCGTGTACGGCATGGCGCGCCATGTGCTTCTTGATCATCGCGCCGAAACAGCCGAGAAGCACAGTTTTCTTCGCGCCGCTCGCGATGCGCTCAATTGGACAGAATGCCCCTCCGAAGTCCTCGCGGATCGACCTGAGGACCAGGCGATCGTCGATCAGCAGCTGCGCGAGATAATGGAGGCACTGCCTCCGTTATACGTGTCGATTCTCCTGCTTCACGAGCGCGATGGCCGCTCTTACGAGGAAGTGGCAGCCGAGCTCAAGATCAGTATTCACACGGTCAAGAAATATCTGACGGAAGCGCGCGCCCGTGTGCGCATGCTGTCGTGGGACTACTAGGAGTGCGCATGGACTCGCGCCACAAGGAAACCCTGAGCGTCGCCGAGCAAGCTGCCCAGTGGCTGCTCATCATGGAAGCCCCTACGGATCAGGAGCGTGCAGCGTTCTGGAAGTGGCTGAGCGCCTCGCCGCTGCACGTGAGAGAGCTTCTCCTCGCTGTGAAGACTCAACGCCGCTTACGTGCGTTCGATTCGTCACGGCAGGTGGAGATTCAAGCCGTCCTCGCAAGTGCACGGTCCAACATCGCACAGCTCGGCGAACCCAAGGATCTGCAGCAGCGCACTCACACAGCACGCTGGGCCTATGTGGCGGCTGCGTGCCTGGCCGTATTCTTGATTGCTGCCGTCAGCTACTGGACGATTTGGGACGGTCGCCGCACCTACTCCACCGAGCTCGGTCAACAGCTCGTGTTCGAACTCGAGGATGGATCGGTCGTCTATCTCAACACCGCCTCACGCATCAAGGTACGGTTCACCGAACGTTCCCGTGACATCGATCTTCCCGCCGGCCAGGCGCTGTTCGAAGTCAAACACGATCGCTCGCGTCCCTTCCGGGTGCACACTGCATCGAGCATCGTCGAGGCCGTCGGCACCCAGTTCGACGTTCGCGTACTTGGCTCTGAAACGCTGGTCTCTGTCGTCGAAGGCGTCGTGCAAGTGCTCGAGCCACAGATGGCTGGCGTCACGGTTGACTCTCCCGCGGCTCCGCGCCTGTCTGCCGGTGAGGCCGCCACTGTGGATGCGCACGGCAAGCTAGAGCGGACCGCCAAAGTGGATATCGCCACCATCTCCGCGTGGAGGCAGCAACGGCTGGTATTCAACGAAGAGACACTCAGCTGGATAGCTGATGAGTTCAACCGCTACAACGCCGCGCCGCGCCTGCGCGTGGAGGGAGACGCGTTGCGATCGAGGCGATTCAACGGTGTCTTCAATGCGCACAGCCCGGAGTCGCTGATCGAGTATCTACAGCAAGACGCGTCGATCGCTTTCGACCGCAAGGACGGCGAGATCCTGATCCGTGAAAGAACAAGCGATCCTGCCGAGCGAGCGAACGCGGAGCGGCACCAGGCTCAGCAGCAACAAAACTAGAGAGCGCACGCATGGAGAGTCGCACACGTGGGTTCGTCGCAGCTGCGATACTTGCCTCCTTGCTGAACCAACCCGCCCTGAGCCAACAAACGTCCGCTGCCGCCGTCGTCGAGTTTCACATCTCTTCCCAGCCTCTGGCGCAGGCGCTCAATGCGTGGGCACAGCAAAGCGGTCTTCAGCTGATTTGGCCTGCAGACGGCGAGGTCGCACGTATTCAGTCGCGGTCGCTCGATGGCAAATACCAACCTATGCAAGCGCTCGCACTTCTCCTGCAAGACTCAGGGCTGCAGTATTCGGTGCTCAGGGAAGGTACGGTGACCCTGGGCGAGCGCACCGCGGAGAGTTCCGTGGGTGCTCCTGTCAAGACGACGAACAAATAGCTCCCTAAGAATTTTCGGCAATATATTCGGGCTCCGCGACGACGAATACCCTCATCCTCAGCAGGCCGCGACATAGGGATAAGGAGAGGGGATGAACTCAGGGCTGATCGCCCTGAGATGTACTTCGGACGGACCGAGGTTCCAAATGAACAGGGACTACGAGGCGACACTGCCGGTCGCCGAGCAAGCAGCCGACTGGCTCGAGCGGCTTCCAGACGCGGATGCACGAGAGGGCGAAGACTTCTTGCGTTGGCTTCGACAGTCGCCCGTGCACGCACGAGAGCTTTTCTTGGCCGTGCGCACGGCCGAGCGGCTCAAGCATCTCGATCGTCGGCGGCTCCTCAACGCCGGAAGTTTCATCGCGCTGGCAAGGCAGAATGTTGCGCAACTGCCGACGCCTATTCCAGCACAAGTTCTGTCGCCAAAATCAGCGCGACGAAGGCGCCGGATCAGCAGTCGATGGACCATCGCTGCAGCGATCGGCTTCCTCACTCTGCTCATGATCGTGACTGCAGCGCTCCGCGGTGTTTCCGGCAGCTCAATTTCGACGGCTGCCGGTGAGTCACAGGCGTTTCACCTCGCAGACGGCAGTGTGCTACGCGCTGGTCCGCGCACCGACGTGACTGTTGTCTTCACGATCCATGACCGGATCGTTCGCCTGCGCCGGGGTGAAATCATGATCTACGTAGCGAAGGACAGCAGTCGTCCGTTGTACCTTGAAACTGAGTTCGTCACAGCGCGTGCAGTGGGTACGGCGTTTGCTGTCCGCCGATTCGAGCGCGATACGATCGTTGTGACCGTGCAGGAAGGCGAAGTTGCCGTGATTCGCGGATCTCATTCGGCACTTCTAGATCAGCAGCGCTCGCGCGAATCAGTAATCCTGTCGGCCGGAGAGCAGGTGCGTGTGACGACGGACCTAGCCCCGCTCCAGGTGCGACACGTCGATCTCCACAAGGAACTCGCTTGGGTCGCTGGCAAATTGGTGTTTACCACTGAGACGATCGAGAACGCTGTTCACGAATTCAACTTGCGAAACGAGGCTCAGATTGAGCTGCTCAGTGCCGAAGCGATGCATCGGGCAATCCGTGGAACATTTCAAGCAACGAACCCGCGCGCCTTCGCTCTTTCCGTCGCCAGAAGTGCCAATCTGACGCTCGTCGAAGGTCGCAGCGGCACGCTGCTACTCGTGCCCAACCTGGCCTCTCCCGCACAGACGGCGCCCGCACCAGCGAGTCTTTGACAGCCGGCGCAAGGCCACGCCTGGACACGGAGAAGACTGTCGCATCTCAAATGAGAAAAGGGCGCAACGATGATGTTGCGCCCTCTTCCCCGGTTCTCAATCCAATCTCAAGGAGCATCAATGAAACTCGAAAGCGAAGGCCACTGCGTAGCAAACATGGAACACGTTCCGGCTACAACGGTAGTGTTGTGGCTGAGTCGAGGTCAATTGCAGAGTGCGCGGACCTGAGCTTTGACCTGTTCTCGCGACCAAACGACAACGCTATCCGTTTGTGGTCAATATGTTGTATGTGTCATGAGGGGCTGTCCGATTCGGTTTCTTTGAGTCAAGCAACGGTGACAGACTTGGCTGTTTGGCAAAGACGCTGGTGACGAACGCCCGCCCGTCGAGATCAGCTACCCGCCGACAATGCCTCGACCAGCCGCGCCGGCGTGTCATCGGAGAGTAGGAGCCGGATCCATCGGCAGTGACTGTGACGAATGGGCACGATCTGAGAATGACGCATGTGCAGCCAAACAGGCTGCGCCTGAGCAGTGACATGCGCTGCATCAGAACACGAGGAGTCCGAGCGCGCTACTGGCTGCTCTGTTGCTCTGCGGCCCCGAGAACATCCAATCGGATGTCCTCACCTGCGAATCGCTGGGAACCGCACAGGTACGTGCCGCTACCGGCATGACACGAGCTACCGCATCCTTTAGCAATGGACATAGTCGTGTCGTGCCTTCTCCTGGGCCTTGTGAATGGCCTCTAGTAGCTTGGTGCGCAGAGTTTGTATGTCCGTTTCCGAAGACCATGGGAGCGCCTTAATCTGCCCTTCCAAGTGCTTGAGCTGCGGTTCACAGCATCCCGATGTTATGTAGGCGTCTAGGTTGGCGATCATGTCGTCCACAGAAATGCGCACGCCATCCTTTATCGTGTCAATCCGTGAGGGGCTTGGAGACGGCTTGGCTAGTTCCTTCTCCAACTCCTCAAGCCAAAACTTTAGAAGGTCGAGGTCTTGGCTAGCGGCATCACAGATCGGAGGTGGGGGCGGTGGAGGTGGCGGCCCTCCGCCACCTCCCGACGGTTCGGCGGCGCAACTAAAGCCGTCGACAACCGCGCGCGAGCCATCGACGCTGACAACAAAAGTCGGGTCACTGATCAAGAAGGCACCCGGCCTGCTGAACACCGCCGCTCCACCAAAGTACGCGCCCTTAGGCAATCGCAGACCGTTCGCATCACCGACCTCTTCGTCCCGCAACCTCTGCAAATCGATAACACAAAGTTCTTGGGGCCCGATAGGCGTCAGCTTGACGTCGTACCGCTTCGTGCCATTCTCAAAGTGGAGTAGAACGCGAGCTTCCTGCGACTCGTTTGTCACATTCTTTAGGACTAAGAAGCTACGCCGGTTCTTGTCAACGACCGAGGAGATGACGAGCTGAAGGGCCGTCCTGTAGAAGAAGGGATTCTTCAGACTGTCGTAGAGAATCGTATGCCCCTTGTCGTCGACATTGATAACTTCGGCGAGAAGGTCAGTTGAGAGCCCGTTGTACTGCACCCGAAGACCGGCTATGCCGTCGACGAGTGGAAATCCAGCTTCGCGGCGTTTTTCCTCGAGGTCAATGCGGGCGACAGCCTGAGAGCTCACGGCCAACGGCGGTAGGTCGATCGCAGCACTTCGATCGTCGTGATCCTTGCCATGAAGGCTGACCCGTACCTGGAGATCCCGGCTCGTCGCATTCCGGATGAAAAGATAAGGCCGAGCAGAGCCCTTCAGCTCCGGCGCCAACTCGCCGAGGCGGCCGAAATAGGCGAAAGGCGCGTGTAGCTCCTGGATAGCATCCGAATCGATCTCGCCCGGGGATTGCGACAGTGTCAATGGCGAAGCAAAGCCCGCGTCTTCCTGCACGATGATGCCGCGCGCGAATAGGCGCATCGATCTAGCTACTTTTCGTTTGGTCTCCAGGGCGAATCTGATACCCCCACTCTCTGCCGACCGCTCGCCGCCGAGTAACTCGCCGACGTCAAGAAGTTTGATCGAGGATCCCAGCAGAGGCACGCGCAATGTCTTGACGACGTGCCCTCCCAGAAATATGTCGACACAAACCTTGATCGGATGAAGACTTGGGTTTTGTAGCGCAAAGTAGACTCGTGCGTCCCGATGTGGAAACCACCACAGTCCCTCCAGCTTCGTAGCCCGTACAGCACCGATCGATTTGAACATCGAGGCTACGAATGTCAAATGACGGTAGCTGCTCTCGATGATTATTCTGGCACTAAACGCTCGCGCGTCAGCACCAGTTGGGGACACGACATTGAGTTTCGCAGCGCCTGCCAGGCTGTTGGCCATCGAACCGTCGCCCCAACGTACCGGTCCTTCATCTGTGCGCTTCGCTCTATCAGCATGTTGTGCTTCGAGATGCTCATTAATGCAGAGTCGGTTGCTCGAATAGGGCGGGAGAGTGAGGTCGGGCAGGCGCATCGTGCGGCCGCCCGTGGTTGTGAGCACAGGTGCAAGAACGATCTCTAGCCCGCGATGGTTTTTTGTTTCGATGAAGCTCTCTGTGAGGTCATCGACGTACCAGTATGGAGCGTACACGGTGAAGCCTACCGGCTCAGCTACTATCCTCTTTCTCAAGTTGGCGGACCTGCATTTGACTACAGCGCCCAAGGGGCAGAGTGTGCATCACACTCGCTATGTGCGTTACGACGAGTTCAGCCGAATCTCGATCTACAACCGCACGAGGAACGACCATACCTCGCAGTGAGTGGAAACCAGTCTTCGCATCGTGCGTTGCACTCGTCGAGTATCCAACTGCACAAATCGTAGTCGCCATCGGTCCCACGCAAACAGTCGCGAAAGTTGTACGCACATGTCCGGAAGCACTCAGTTTCGGCGCGCGCCTTTCCCGAGCGATCTGAAGTCCGCCCGAGCGCTAGCTCGCGCGCTTCAACGGCTGCAACGCGCCTCTCTGTGACCGTGACTCTTGAAGTCGAGCGGATGAATATTCGAGTTGGCTCGATCTCACGTTCCGCCTGCACAAAGTGGATTACGTCGTCCGCCGGCACATCTACATAGTTGGACATATCTAGAGCGCGGTAGACTCTTAGAAACCCGTCGGGACCGGCGCCGACAAATCCGAGTAGCTCAACGACGCCGCCCGGACCGCCACCAGTAATTGCCGCGATGATTGGATTCAGCGGAGGGTTGGAGTTACGCATCAGTGCTCTCCCTTCGGACATCTTGTGACGTGATTGATCACGATAGGCCACCTATTGGCAGTCGTTGAGGAGTCGGCCGTTCGTCGGCGCGGAATGCCCGGTACGACTGATAGCCACGCTGTCATCCAGTGCAGAGTTTCAAGGACCGTCAGGTCCCGCGGCTTGCCTACCTGCCCTCACGCCATTCGAGCTATGACGCCTGTTCCTGATAGGGCATGCCGCAACTCCTCCGGAGACGCACAGACCGGAGTAGAGGCTCTGCAGAAGCTTTAGATTCCCTGGCGTACAATGTTGACAGAACAATGGCAGTCGAGAAATTCGGAATCGTCCGTAGGTAGAATGGCTGGTCATGCATCTGATCGGTGGCGGCGACACCTGACCTTGTCGACTTGATAGGCCCCGATGCTCACGGCACGCAGATACTGCTCTACACAGATCGAAATCGATTTGACTCGTGGCGATAGTCCAATCAGTTTCACCAACCGCGAATGCATCCCGCCGAAGGAGACGGTGTCGATGCCTCCAGCATTCAGCGGCAAACCAAGAAAGGTCACTCAGACGCCATCGCAGTAGAAGGCAAAGACGAGCAGTGCCGCATGTAGATCACTACCTCTTGTGCAGCGGACGGCCACTTGCCCTTCTTACGAATTGAGGCTCCATTAGGGAACTGCTAGCGTGCGATCGCGAGCGAAGAACCATCAACGTACCGGTGTTCCGCTCCCGATCTGATGGCCGGATGCCCAGCGAGGAGTAGCACATGGCTACCCGAGCACGTCGCAAAGTCGCACGATCCAAGCGATCCGTTGCAGAGCGTCAAGCGCGGCAGCGAAGAAAAGGTACTGGCAAACCCACAATACCGCCGCAGTTGTTTGCGCAAGTTTCGCCGCGCTCGATCGGCGGACTGTCGATGTTCAGTACCTCTGCACCAGTCAGTCCACAGATCATTTCGAACTACATGTCGGATGAACAGACGATCGCGCGCGCCGCGGCTCGCCTGGAGGAAGCAGGTTTCCAGATCCTTCAAATCTCGCCGTACATGATCAATATCGCGGCGCCGATCAAGGTCTATGAGAAGGCGTTCAAGACGAAGGTGATCGCGGAGGAGCTCCCGACACGAAAGTCGGGCGGAGTCAAAGACACCGCGACGTTCTTCACTGCCGAGACCGCGCCGCGGTTCGGCCTCATCTCGACTCAAGGCACTGCCTTCGAAGACGTCATTGAAGGCGTTGCGATCGAAGAGCCTCGTTATCCTTTCGCGGCTATTCCGTATGCGCCGAAGGTGGCGTACTGGCATCTCGAGGTGCCGCACGATGTGTCGCTCGGCTGTAACGCCGATCAAGCACACCGTTCTGGCACGACCGGCCGCGGTGTGCGCGTGGCGATGGTGGACAGCGGTCACTTTGCGCATCCGTTCTTTGCGGCGCGCGGCTACCGCGTCGCGCCAGTGACCCTTGGACCTGGCACCTCCGATCCCACAGTGGATGACAACGGTCACGGCACAGCCGAGTCCGCGAACATCTTCGCCGTCGCGCCGGATGCAGAGCTGTTGCCTGTGAAGATCGACTTCGCCAACACGACTGCGGCTTTCCAGGCAGCCGTCGGCTTGAATCCGGACATCATCACGTGCAGCTGGGGCAGCGATGTGCGCAGCTCAACGCTTTCCCCGGCGAATCAAGCACTGGCGGTCGCGATCGCAGACGCGGTCGCACGCGGCATCGTCGTCATATTTTCCGCGGGTAACGGACACTTCGGATTTCCAGGACAACATCCCGACGTGATCTCTGCAGGCGGCGTCTTCGTCGGCGCCGACGGAACATTGCGCGCATCCGACTATGCAAGCGGTTTTGCGAGCCCTGTATATCCCGGGCGCAACTGCCCGGATCTGTGCGGTCTCGTCGGCATGCAGCCCCGCGCGGCGTACATCATGTTGCCGCTGCAGCCGGGTTGCGCCATAGACGTCGGGCTTGCCGGCGGCACGCATCCCAACGGTGACGAAACTCCCTCGAATGATGGCTGGACAGCCATCAGCGGTACATCGGCCGCGGCACCGCAGCTCGCGGGCGCGGCCGCCCTGATCAAGCAGGCGTGTCCACGACTCACGCCGGCCGAAGTACGTGACATCCTCATGCGCACGGCAGTGGATGTGACAACGGGCAACTGCAATCCGGCATCGAGCGGTGCCGCTGCCGCAGCAGGTACGGACCTCGCGACGGGGACAGGTCTCGTCAACGCCACCGCGGCGGCACTCGTTGCAAAGATCCGCTGCCTGGGTCCGATACGTCCGATAGGCCCGCCGATCAGACCCATCCGACCCGTCGAGCCGATCGAGCCGATCGAGCCCGTACGGCCCGTTGTGCCGGTCGAACCGATCCGCCCAATCCAACCCATCGAGCCTCCCATACGACCAGTGCAGCCGGTCGAACCGATTCGACCCATCCGCCCCGTGGTGCCCATACAGCCCGTGACTCCAGTTGGACCTATTGGACCTATTGGACCTGTCGGACCCGTGGACCCGACGGCTCGGCCGGCGGCTGAATCGCAGCAGCGCGAACGAGCCGGTACACCGATCACTCACGAGGACATGCGTGCGCTCGAAGAGATGATCGTGCAGGGCAAGATCGAACCCTCGAAGCTCTAGCGACGCGCGGACCCAGGCGAGCGGCGATGGCTCGTGCAGTGAAACGTGTCGCGCTGATTCACATGCCGTGGGGAGCGCTGGAGCGTCCGTCCCTTGGGCTCAGTCTCTTGCAGGCGATCCTCGACCGCGCGGCAATCGCAAGTGAGGTGCACTACCTCAACATGGCGTTCGCCGAGTATGTTGGCGCCGACCGCTATCGCTGGATAGCGCACGAACTCCCGCACATTGCCTTTGCAGGCGAGTGGATCTTCACCGAATCGCTGTACGGCCCCGATCGGGCGCGAGATGCCGCGTATGCAGATCAGATTCTGCGCAGGCTCTGGCGTCTCACCGAAGAACAAATCGTCGAGCTGTTCGCCGCACGACGCTATGTCGAGCCATTCCTCGCGCACACGCTTGCCGCGCTGCCGTGGAACCAGTTCGATCTGGTCGGCTTCACGTCGACCTTCGAGCAAAACATCTCCTCGCTTGCTATCGCCCGACGCCTCAGAGAGACATATCGTCACCTTGCCATCGTGTTCGGGGGGGCGAACTGGGAAGGCCCGATGGGCGTGGAGCTTCATCGTACATTTCCGTTCGTCGACTATGTTTGCTCTGGCGAGGCGGACGAGTCATTTCCGGCGTTGATCAGGGCTCATCGCGCAGCCACTCAGGTGCGCGCCGCCAAGCTGCGCGCCGTGCCGGGCATCGTCTTTCGCCACCGGGACACTACTATCGCTACCGGCCCTTCGAAGCCGATCCTTCGCATGGATGCACTGCCGACGCCTGATTTCTCGGCTTACTTCGCATCGCGCAGCCGCAGTCCCGCCGCGCAGCGGGCCCCGCCGGTTCTGGTCTTCGAAAGCTCGCGCGGCTGCTGGTGGGGAGCAAAATCACATTGCACGTTCTGCGGGCTCAATGGGCACACCATGGGCTTTCGCAGCAAGTCGCCCGCCCGTTTCCTGGAGGAGCTGACGGAGCTGACACGGCGCTGGCCCTGCCCGGTGCTCGAAGCCGTCGATAACATCCTCGACATGAAATACTTTGAGTCAGTGCTGCCGAGTCTTGAGAAGCTCGATCTGCCCGGAGAAATCTTTTATGAAGTGAAAGCGAATCTGAAGCGACACCACGTCGCAGCGCTCGCGCGCGCCCGCATCACGCGCATACAGCCTGGAATCGAATCGCTGAGCACGCACGTGCTCGAGTTAATGCGCAAGGGCACTACGGCCCTGCGCAACGTGCAGCTGCTCAAGTGGTGCCGCGAATATTTGCTTTCAGTGGATTGGAATCTTTTGTACGGCTTTCCGGGCGACCAGGACGAGGACTACGCGGAGATCTTGTCGATCCTGCCGAAGATCTCTCACTTGCAGCTCGCGGGTTCCTGCGGGCCCATACGCCTCGATCGCTTCAGTCCGTACTTCGAGCAGGCGAGCAACTTCGGCCTACGGGAAGTGCAGCCAATTGCACCGTATCGATTCCTCTATCCAGTAGGAGGCTTGCATCTCGATCGCGTCGCGTACTACTTCGATTTCAAGTATGAGCCCGGGTTCGAACCGAGCTCACTCGCGCATCAGGTCGTTGCGCACCTCATTGCGCTGCGAGATGGTGCGCTCGGCGGCACATTGCAGGCCATCGAGTGTGGGGATGAGCTATATGTCACCGATACGCGGCTGGGTGCGTCGACGCCGATGTTGCGGCTATCCACCTATGAGCGGACGATTCTTGAATGCATCGACGAGACCCGATCGCTGCAAAGCGTGATGGAAAGACTCGCGCGCGAATACCCGAACGATCGATTCGATTCCGTTCAAGTGCACCGTTTCCTCGATGATCTCGTGCGGCGCTCGCTGGCGTTGCGCGATGGGGCGCAGTATCTTAGCCTCGTTCTGATGCCGGCCTCGCTGAGGCCGGGGCTCGAAGCGGCAAGCCGGCGCGACAAGCCGCTAGCGCTCAGCGCCCCACCGCAGAGAGAGGCTGAATCCGCGTATGGGACCGTCTAGATCGTCACGCGCTGCACGACCCACTGCAGCTCTCGTCATCCTAGAGCACGGCCCCAAGTCGGCTGAAAGCGCTGTAGCCGCCAACATCGGTCAGCTGCGTCCTTCAAAGGAGATGGTGGCTGCGGCGCGGCAGGCATTCGAGGATCTCGGATTTTCCACCACGGATGTCGTGGGCAACAGTTTCAGTATCGAAGCGCCGCTCGATCGCTTCGAGAATGTGTTCAAGGTCAAGTTACAGGTGGGTACCAATGGCGGGCTAACGGTGCGCAAGGCACGGGGCGCGCCATCGCTCGAACTGCCGCGCGAGCGTCTGCCGCAGAACGTTCGCGCGCTCGTGCGCACGATCACGTTCTCCGAGCCACCTTCATTCGGGCCATCGGGATCGGGGCCATGAGCTGCTGCGCGCGTTGCGAGCTCGAGCGCGAAATCCAGCGCGTCGGCCATAGCCCTGTGCTTCGAAGCGGCGGTGCACGCATCTATGATGGACTCATGGACGCCCGCACGCTTCACGCGCTTTTGCACGAAGCGGTCTCGAGAGAGGTGCGACTGGAGCATTGCCCCCATGGGCGCGACGACGAGGAGGTTCGAGGCGGCGAGCCTGCGCGGCGGCTGATGAGCGTGGAAGGCGGTCCCGTGGAGGTGGGTCTGTTCCTCGCACCGGCCCTCAGCTCATTCATCGGGGATGAAGTGCGCGCGCCCATCAGACCGTGCGGAACGCGAGGTACGTATTCGATCTATCTCGGCGCGGACGCACACCTCGATCTGCACCGGGACATTCGAGGCTGCGATCTCGCATTGATTACTTGTTTGTACGACAGCGACCCCAGGGCAGACGGCGGCGCCTTGGAGATGTGGCCCGAGCATCTGACGACCCCGCTCGGCCATCTGCGCCGCGCCGGGCGCGTGTGTGAACACCGCCTCGCGCTCCTACCGGGCGAAACACTGCTCTTTCACGGTGGCGTCGTACCGCACCGTATCGCACCGCTCGGCGCTGAAAGAGAACGCATCGTCTCGATCATGTGCTTCGAGATGGGCGGCTGATCGAGACATTCGTGTGTCGGGGTTCATCATGACGCGCAAGAATGACGTGTTTATGCTGGCAATGTCCGCCAACTTCATTGCCGCGAGCACCGGCGCTTCGCAGCCTTCCGCCGCCGGGCATTCGCTTCGGCTTGAGCGACGCATTTCGCACGACCCACGTTCCGCCAAGGCATCGCCTCACGACCTACGCAGCGCGTAGGTGCGTTTGCCACGGCCCATTGATATCTGCATGTGCATTGGTACCTTGGCTCCATCCAGAACTGGCGATTTCATTTGGCCATCGAGTGCGAGAGAGCCTTTCCTTCAGGTCAATCAGGTCAGATTCTGGCGTAGTTATCTGAAAGTTTTCTACACTCATCATTCTTTCTTGGCCTCTTGATTTGAAGTCGACCTTGGGAAGTAGCATCGGCGAGGGATGCAGACGTCACTGAATAAATTTATCAAGATGCTAGTCTCTGAAGCACTCTGCTTTGGGCTTGTCTCCAATGTCCGCTTCGGGTCGATAGCACACATCATGCTGTCCGCATCATCGATCCACTTGTGTTGCGCCTCGTAGGAGATCCAGATAATCCGCCCAGGCCTGCATCATCGTTCGCCGCTCAGCCAGTCGCGACGCGCGATTGTATGCCGCCCTCACCTTGTTCCTGTCGCAGTGCGCGAGCTGCAACTCGATGAGATCTGGATTCCAGCCTAGCTCATTGAGCGAGGTTGAAGCCATCGCGCGGAAACCGTGCGCCGTCATTTCGTCTCTCGCATAGCCAAGCCATCTGAGCGCCCTGTTTATCGTGTTTGCAGGCATCGGACGCTGGCCACTCAGACGGGAAGGGAAAACATACCGTCCGGCGCCTGTGAGTGGCTGAATTTTGCGCAGGATCTCAACGGCCTGTTTCGCGAGCGGGACGATGTGAGGTGTCCGCATCTTCATTTTGCGAGCGGGAATTCTCCATTCAGAGTTCGCGAAATCAATCTCCTTCCACTCAGCGTTTCGCAGCTCGCCTGGTCTTACGAAAACAAGCGGTAGGAGCTTCAGAGAGGCACGCGTGATCGGCTCACCGACAAAACCAGCAATCGCCCACATGAGCTCGCCAATGCGCGCCGGCTCTGTGATCGCGGCATGACTCTTCGTCACGATTGGTGCGAGCGCACCCCTCAAGTCAACGCTGACGTCCCTCTCAGCGCGACCCGTCGCAATCGCATACCGAAGAATCTGCCCCACCCGCTGTTTCGTGCGATGCGCAGTCTGATATGTGCCTCGCGCCTCGATCTTGCGCAGCACCGTCAACAAATCCGGGGCCTTGATCTGGCTGACGGGTCGTCCGCCGAGATCGGGGTACACCAGCTTCTCAAGAATCCACCGTGCCTTCGCGATGGTGATTGCCGCGAGCTTCCTCGACTGCAAGTCAAGCCATTCTTGCGCGATGAGCTCGAACGTCACGGTCTGCGCTACTTTCTCAGCCTGGCGCTGGTGACTCGGATCGATGCCGTCCGCTAGTCGCGCCCTCGCCTCATCGCGTCTTTGTCGGGCGAGTTTGAGCGAAACAACAGGGTAGACGCCCAGGCTGATCCCGCGCTCTTTGCCACCGTATCGGTACCTCAGCCGCCACCAGCGTGATCCATTCGGGTTCACGATGACAAACAACCCGCCAGTATCGAACAGCTTGTACGGCTTCTCTCGCGGTGCCGTTGCGCGCAGAACACCTTCAGTCAGCATCTACGCTTCGCCATCGAACGCGGCGATCTTGCGAATGGAGGACGGCGGACATCATCGAAAACCTGCGAGCGTGAAGGGCTTGACTTGCTCCCAAGGGGCTACCTCGTCCGGAATCATATCGTCCTCTTCGATTCGCTTCTTGAGTTCCGCAGTTTGAGCTTCCGTCAGTGGTAGAGCGGTACTGTCGACGGTGATGCTGTCCCAAATCTCCTCGATCAGGGCCAGCCGCTGCTCGATCGTCAGCCGATCGATTCCAAGAGACTTCATAGATATGCTCAAGCGATAAACCTCACTCAGGCAGCACCGATCGGCATGTACACCAAATCGACCTGTACACGCTGCGTGTACATGAGCAATTCGTGTACATCAAGCACACGCACGAAGACTATCGCGCTCGGCATGGGCGCACGCTTGATCGTCACCGCGGTGTTCTCCGCTGGAACTTGAACCAGAAACCCTGTGCTGGTGCCCGGGGCCGGACTCGAACCGGCATGGAGTTTCCTCCGAGGGATTTTCGTACCCGCTACAGCTTTCGCTGCTGGGCGCGCTCAGCGTGTTCGCGCGACCCATTTGGAGTCTGGACTTTCTCTTTGCCGTGCGCCCACCGATCGATCACGGCTGAGCGTTTAGGCAGGGGCCGTCAAGTCTCTACACTTTCCGCACGCAGCGCTCGCGTCGCGGCTTAGCTCGGGATTGCAGGCACGCCTGCGCGTGGTGCTGGTTCCCCGAATTTGACCCCATTCACACCGGGCGTTTCCGCGCCGGGTGCTCAACTTTCAAGTCCCTTGCGTCTACCAATTTCGCCACCCGGGCATCGGGTGTACGTGAATTGTAAGCCACGGGGAGCCAACGTGGGCAAACGCAGCGGCACCCGATTGCTGCCTGCAGCTGATGCTCGATTATCAGAGCACTCGGGCAGGAACCGGGATGCGCAGGCTGAGTGGACTGACATTTCGGAGGACTTGCACGGGCACCAACTCCTAGATACCCGTGGAGTACTCAAATAGTGGCTAAGCCGATAGGGGTCGGCTTCCGGCCAGAAGCGGACGCTTCACTGAATGGGCGAACGTTCATACCCAATTGATCTGTCAAAGTGAGCCCACCGCATGGATGATCGTCCGTGTGACGGGTATAGCTTCATTACCTGAAGTGGAGCAGTCCGCCTCGACCCCCTTGGGTATGTCTCCACCTCTATGGATTAGGAATGCTTGTCGACTCTTGTTTGTGATCAGGCCGCCAGATGACCAGCCACGCGAGTCGATGTTTGTGCATTTGGATCTCGGATATCTTCTAGCAAGAGGACTACCGGACACAAATTCCCGGATTGCGCCCACAGATCTAATTTTTTCGTACTCAGGAAGTACGTCTTCATGATAAGCAATGAGTTCCGCCGACAGTCCATCAACCCCTCGCGGAGTCTCAATGAGATCAATCGGCGTGGCGTCGGAGAAGAAATCAAGATCTGAGTTCCGACCACGACCGGTTCTGGGCTTAATGGCGAATGCAATCCAGTCTAAATCGGGCTCCGCGCCCGGCGCATAGGTTCCGCTCTGAAGCCTGTCCACATCGATGCCGTAGCGCGTGATTCCTCGTCCCTCGTCGTCTAGAAACACATTCCCGTGCTTGTCCGTCATCACGACTACGCAATCCTTGGCATACTCTAGAAACACCTCTCTCCGCTCTGTGTCGGACTGCAGCTTCTTCTCCTCAGCATAGGGGAGAATTACATGAGCACTTCCGACGAAGATGGGTCCAGAACTCTTACGCACGAGAGTTACGGTGCCGACGTGATTGTCAGCTCCGCAGATCAAAGCGCCTATATTGCGGTCATAGAAGGCCTGCTCCATTCCTGTCAAGCGAGCCTTGCTTAAGATGTTGTCTGAAAATCCAGCTCCTATTGTCTTCGCAGCGTCGATCCGGTCATCGACTCCAGAGACTTTAGCTGTGATTTCGAGCGGGAGTATTGCAGCGGCGACTAGAACCAAGTTGCGCAATGACGCAAGGATAGAGTTCTTCGGGAGCAAAATATTGTAAAACGGCATCGTGCTCACGACCCCGCCACTCGTTGTTTATGGGTCGTGATGCCAGATAGATAGGCTGCTGTCAACGCTGAAAGCGCATGGCCTTTGTTTCTTCGCAGTTATGCGCCGTGACGCCGAAACCTGAAAACAGCGCAGTTGTCCATCGAGAACAAACGCCTGCTCACGGCCAGAAGCGGACGCTCGTGGTCGGAAACCAGCAATCCCAACCAGCCGTCTCTGAACGTCTCAGCGTGCGTTTGGGAACCCCAGCCTCTCATCATTTGTATCAGCAATGCTGATACAGTATTCCCGGTTT
>Ga0075421_100000202_pt1 | contig 56108 bp, 55 predicted proteins | sample SoiMetdeltSBSDD5_FD_75292 | JGI IMG/M metagenome (GOLD analysis project Ga0075421, IMG submission 75292) | Bulk soil microbial communities from a Populus tree surrounding site in Tennessee, USA - Soil MetaG P. deltoides SBSDD5 | ecosystem: Environmental > Terrestrial > Soil > Tree plantation... | reverse complement strand
GAAGGCGAAGGCGCCGGACATCGCCGCCGCCACGCTGACCCGGTAGAGGACCAGCGCGGCGGCATCGTTCACGAGGCTCTCGCCTTCGAGGATGGTCACGAGCCGGTGCGGGATGCGCAGGCGCCGCGCGATGGCGGTGGCCGCGACCGCGTCGGGGGGCGACACGATGGCGCCCAGCGCGAAGGCGACCGGCCAGGGCATGCCGGGCACGACGAGGCGCGCCACCACCGCGACGGCGACGGTGGTGGCCACCACCAGCCCCACCGCGAGCAGCAGGATCGGCCGCAGATTGGCGGTGAACTCGCGAAGCGACGTGAAGTAGGCGGCGGACCAGAGCACGGGAGGCAGGAAGACCAGGAAGACGAGGTCGGGATCCAGCGGCACCACCGGCACCGTCGGGACGAAGCTCAGCGCGAGCCCGCCCAGCACGAGCAGGATCGGGTAGGGGATGAGCACGCGGCGCGCGAGCGTCATGAGCAGGAGCACCGCGACGAGCAGGAGGATGACCAGCTCGAGGTGATAGAGCTCGGTCACCGTCTCCGCTCCGGTAGGGCCCGCGCGGTCGCCACGCCCATACCCCAGTGATACACTGACGCCCGCCCCATGAGCGAGACGGAGCGCGAGGAGAGCACCCCCGGCATTCCCGAGCGCGCGGGCGCCGCCCCCGCCGACGCCCCCGAGCCGGCGGCGCCCGAGCGGGTGATGTCCATTCACGCCCATCCCGACGACCAGGAGTTCACCGTCGGCGGTACCCTCGCCAAGTGGGCGCGGGCGGGCAGCCACATCGTGACGGTGTGCCTCACGAGCGGCGGCGCCGGCTCGAACGAGTGGACCCCGAAGGACATGACGCGGGACAAGCTCGTGAAGATCCGCGAGGAAGAGCAGCGCGCGGCCTGTCGCGTGCTCGGGGTGGCCGAGACGATCTACCTGGGCTACGAGGATGGGATGCTGGAGCCCTCCATCGCCCTGCGGCGCGAGGTGACGCGGCTGATCCGCCGCCACCGGCCCACGGTGGTACTCTGCGGCGATCCCACCGTGCGTTACTACGGCAACATCTACCTGAACCATCCGGACCATCGGGCCGCCGCCGACGTCGCGCTGGACGCGGTGTTCCCGTCCGCCCAGACGCGACTCATCTTCCCCGAGCTGATCGACGAGGGGCTGGAGCCGCATCACGTGGAGACGCTGTGGATTCACGGGGCCGAGAAGCCGGACACGTGGGTCGACATCTCGGACACGCTGGCGGTCAAGCTCGCCGCGCTGAAGGAGCACAAGACCCAGATGGGCGAGTGGGATCCCACCGAGATGATCACGGAATGGTCCCGCGAGCAGGGCCGGAAGAAGAAGCTCGCCGCCGCGGAGGCCTACCGGGTGATGCGGCTCGGCGGCGCCTGAGGCCGTCTAGCGCACGATGAACAGAATAGACAGGGCGAGCAGCACGCCCATGGCGACGTTGAAGACCCGCAGCCGCCGCGGGCTCGACAACACACGCCGCATGCTCGCGCCGAACGCCAGCCAGACGAAACCGCTCGGTAGCGCGGCCAGGACGAACAGCCCCCCGAGGGCGGCGGCCTGCCCGAGGGGGCTTGCCCCGGCATGGAGGAAGGTCCCCGCCGCGCTCGCCGACACCAGCCAGGACTTCGGGTTGACCCACTGAAACAGCGCCGCGCCGAGGTAGCCGACCGGCTCGCCGGCCGACTCGGCCGCCATTCGCGTCGACGCGGCGATCTTCCACGCGAGCCACAGGAGCACCGCGGCGCCGCCCCAGTGCAGCGCGCGGAGCAGCAGGGGGCGCTCGAGCACCACGGCGCCGAGCCCGAGCGGCACGACGAACATCATGAGCCCCATGCCCGTGCTGACTCCGAGCAGGCAGGGCAGCCCCCGCAGGATGCCCGCGCTCGCGCCCGCAGCCGCCAGTATGATGTTGCTGGGGCCCGGCGTGACCGCGGCCACCACCGCGAAGAGGAAAAAGGCCACGGCATGCTCCGCGCTCATGGACCCCAGGACACCAGATCGGGCGGCGCCGGTCTTGAACGATCGTGCCGGGGCGCCGGCGGCGATCGCATCGAGAGCATCGGGCCGGCGGATGGCGTGGAGCTGTTCCGCGCCCGGCTCGCGGGCGCCGCGTACGAGACTCACCGGCACGACACCTATGCCGTCGGGCTCACCGATCACGGCATCCAAGCCTTCGACTACCGGGGCGCGACGCGCGTGAGCATGCCCGGCGAGATCGTGGCGCTCTATCCCGACGAGGCGCACGACGGCCGCGCGGGCACCGCCGCCGGCTTCGGTTATCGACTGGTCTACGTGGAGCCGGCCCGCCTGGCGGACGCGCTCCGCGCCATCCATGGGCGTCCCGAGCCGCTGCCCTTCGTGGCCGAGCCGGTCTCCACGAGCCCGCGCCTGGCCCGCGCCATTCGCGCGGCCTTCGCAGCCCCGCTCGAGTCGGTGGGCGCCGACGCGCTCGTCGTGGCACTGACGGAGGGATTGCTGGCCGCCGAGCGCGGCGGCGGCCGGCCCGCGCCGTCGCGGCGTGTCGACGCCGCAGCCGTCGAGCGCGCACGCCTCTTCCTCGACGCGGAGCGTACCCGCGTGGTGCGATCCGCCGAGCTGGAAGCGGTGACGGGATTGACCCGGTACGAGCTGGCCCGCCAGTTCCGCTTGCTGCTGGGGACCAGCCCCCATCGCTACCTGCTGATGCGCCGCCTGGACTTCGCCCGCGCCGCGATGAGGCGTGGGCGGCCGCTCGCGGAGGTGGCCGCCGACGCGGGCTTCGCCGACCAGGCGCACTTCACCCGCGCGTTCAAATCGGCGTTCGGCTTGACGCCCGCGCGCTACCGCGCCCTGGGGGGCGGCGCGCGGCCCCGCTAGGACTCAGCCGCCGAGGCTCTTCAGGAAGGCGGCGTTGTTGGGCGTGAGCTTGAGGCGGTCGAGCAGCATCTCCATCGCCTCCGCGGGCTTGCGACCGGACAGGGCCCGGCGGAGCAGATGGATCTTCTTGAGGTCGTCCGCGGAGAAAAGCAGCTCCTCGCGCCGCGTCCCCGAGCGCTGCATGTCGAAGGAGGGGAACACCCGCCGGTCGGCGAGCTCGCGCTCGAGGTAGAGCTCCATGTTGCCGGTGCCCTTGAACTCCTCGTAGATGATCTGGTCCATCCGGGAGCCGGTGTCCACCAGGGCGGTGCCGATGATGGTGAGCGAGCCGCCCTCCTCGATGGCCCGGGCGGCGCCGAAGAAGGCGCGCGGCATCTGGAAGGCCCGGCTGTCGATACCGCCCGACATGGTGCGCCCGCGCGAGGTGAGCTGATTGTTGTAGGCCCGCGTCATCCGCGTGAGCGAGTCGAAGAGGATGAGCACGTCGCGCTTCTGCTCGGCCATCCGCTTGGCGCGGTCGAGGGTCTGCTCCGTGACCTCGATGTGGCGCGCGTAGGGATTGTCGTTGCTCGAGGCCACGACCTCGGCGCCCGTCTTGGCCAGCGTCATGCGGAAGTCGGTGACCTCCTCCGGCCGCTCGTCCACCAGGAGCACGATCACGTGCACCTCGGTGTGATTCATCAGCACCGCCTTGGCGATCTGCTGGAGGAGCGTGGTCTTGCCCGTCCGCGGCGGAGCCACGATGAGGCCGCGCTGCCCCTTGCCGATGGGGCAGATCATGTCCATCACCCGCATGCTGATCTCGTCCGGCGTAGTCTCCAGAAACAGCCGCTCGCGCGGCTGAATGGCGGTGAGGCTCTCGAAGAGTGACGGCGGCGGCGGCGCGGGGAGGGGAAGCCGGGGACCACCGCCACCAGGGCCGGATTGCGGACGGTGGCCGCGGCCGTGCGGGCGACGGGAACGTCTACTCAAGCGTGGGTACGCCCATAAGAATCACGTGCTCCCTGCTAACCTAGCGCGGACCATGCCTGAAAGTCTACCAGGAACTCGGGGCGCCCGCGCGGACATCGCTGGATGCGCGCGCGGGCACCGCACCCCCCGCGCTCACTCGCGGAGGGCGCCGGCGAGCAGGCCGCGGAGGAGGAAGCGCTGGAGACCCACGACAAGCGCCACCGGCGGGATGCTCGCGAGCATGGACGCGGCGGCGATGTCCCCCCAGGGCACCTCGAACACGCCGGGGAACAGGGCCAGCGCCACCGGCACGGTGCGGCTGGCCTCGGTGGCGGTGAACGTATAGGCGAAGAGGAACTCGTTCCAAGAGAAGAGGAAGGTCAGGAGCGCCGCGGAGGCCAGCCCGGGCGCGATCAGCGGGAGCACCACCCAGCGGAACGCGGTGAGCCGCCCCGCCCCGTCCACCGCGGCGGCCTCCTCGAGCTGCACCGGCACCTCGGCCAGGAAGCCGGCCAGGAGCCAGATCACCAGGGGCAGCGCGAACGACGCGTTAGCGAGAATGAGCCCGACCCAGGTATCGCGCAGCTCGAGCGCGCGCATGAGCAGGTAGAGCGGGCTCACGGTGGCGATCTGGGGAAACGCGGTACCGGCCACGATCAGGAGGAGGAGCGCCCGCTTGCCGGGCACGGGGAAGCGCGCGAACCCGTAGGCGGCGGCGAGTCCCAGCGCGAGCGCCGCCACCGTGGTGATCACGCCCACGCCGAGGCTATTCACGAGGGCCCGGAGCATCATGCTCCGCTCGAGGACGACCTGATAGTGCTCGAAAGTGAACCGGCTCGGCAGCAGCGGCGGCAGCACCATCAGCTCGGCTTCCGGCTTGAGCGAGGTCAGCGCCTGCCAGAAGAACGGCAGCGCGTAGACAGCGAGGCCGAGGAGGACGGCGGCGTCCCGCAGCACTCCCCGGCGGGACGGCCTCATGCCGCGATGCCCTCATGGCGGAGCGCGCGGAGATAGCCCCAGGCCACCAGCATGACGAGCGCGAAGACCACCACGCCGATCGCGGAGCCGAGGCCGAGATGCAGGGTCTGGAACAGGCTCCGGTATGCGTAGACGGTGAGGGTCTCCGTCGTGCCGGCGGGGCCGCCGCCGGTGAGGACGAACATCAGGTCGAACGCCCGGAGCGCGTCCAGCGTGCGGAACAGGACGGCGATGAGCAAGATCTGCTTGCAGAGGGGCAGGGTGATGCGCACCAGGGTCGCGAGGGGGCCCGCGCCGTCCACGCGGGCGGCCTCGTACACCTCGGCGGGGATGCCGCGCAGGCGCGCCAGGCACAGGATGGCGACGAACGGCATCGTGCGCCACACGTCTGCAAGCACGAGGCCGGGGAACGCGAGGGTCGGATCCCCGAGCCAGTTCAGCCGGGCGCCGCCGAGGAGGAAGTTCACCAGGCCGGCGGCGGGATTGTAGAGCCACTCGAAGAGCTTGCCCGTCACCACCGCGGGCAGCGCCCAGGAGAGGAGCAGCAAGGCGATGGCGGTGCGAACGCCGCGACGCTGTCCCACGAGGGCGAGGGCGACGAGCACTCCCAGGGCCAGCTCCAGCAGGACCGAGACCACCGTGAAGATCAGCGTCACCCACGCCGCGTTCCAGAAGCGCGGGTCGCCGGCGAGGAAGAGATAGTTCCCCCACCCCTCGAACGCGCTGATCCCGAAGATCGGGATCCGCCGCTGCAGCGAGAGCCACATCACCCAGAGCGCGGGGAACACGGTGACGACGGCGAGCACGACGAGCGCCGGCGCCACGAGCGCGAGGCCGGTGCCGCGGCCGCCCCCCAGCGGCCTCACCGCTCGAGGCCGGCGAGCAGAAACGTGAGCCGCCGCTGCGCGTGCGCCACGCTCACGGCGGGCGTCTTGACGCCGACGAGGGCCGCGGACAGCTCGGGTTGGAGCGCCGTCGAGAGCATCACGTACGCCGGCGTCACCGGCCGGGGCCGCCCGGCCATGGTCAGATCGTGGATGCGCGGCAGGCTCGGAAAGGCCCGGACGAGGGCTGGGTCCCGATAAAGGGCGGGGCGGGAGGGCTTCACCGCGCCCGTCTCCGCCAACGCCCGCTGCGCGGGCTCGCCGGCAAGAAAGCGCACCAGGGCCACCGCGGCCTCCCGATGCGCGGTGGCGCGGGTCACGGCGAGGTGGGAGCCGCCGGTGGACCCGGGCGCAGGCGTGGCCCGATCGCGGCGCGGCAGCGGTGCCAGCCCGACTTTGCCGCGGACACGCGACTCCGGCAGCTCGAAGAGATCGGCGGCGTAGGGCCAGCTCCGGAGGAACACCGCCTCACCCTGACCGAACGCGCGGCGGGTGACCTCCTCGTCGGCGGCGGTCACCCACCCCGGGCTCAGCCCCTCGTCGATCAGGCCGCGCAGGAACGTGAGCGCGGCCGTCGCGCGCTCGGGCTGGGGAAACACGCGGCCGTCCGCGTCCAGCACCTCGGTGCCGGCCGCCCAGAAGCCCTCGAGCGCGTTCACCACGAGTCCTTCGTACTGCTTCCCCTGCCAGAGATAGCCCTCGAGGCGCGGGTCCCGCTCGCCCGCGCGCACGCGCCGGATGGCGGTCACCATCTCGGCCTGTGTCTCGGGAACGCCGAGCCCGTACTTGAACAGAAGGTCGGTGCGGTAGTAGAGCAGCCCCACGTTCATGAACCACGGCAGCGCCCAGTCCCGCCCCCGGTAGCGGCCGGGCGCCACCGCGGACGGGAAGTGGGCCTCCATCTCACCCGGGGCGAGGGCCGGCGTGAGATCGAGGAGCCAGCCCGCTCGCGCGAACTCCGGCACCCAGATGCAGTCCAGCATCATGACGTCGAAGCCGGGATTGCCGCCCTCGAGGTTGATCACGAGGAACTGGCGCTGCTCGTCGCTGTTCCACGGCAGCGCCTCCGCCTTCACCCGCACCCCTGGGTGCCGTGCCTCGAATTCGGCGAGCAGCCCGGGCATCGGATCGACCGGCCCGAGGATCTTGGCGTGCTTGAAGACGATGGTGACGCCGCCCGCCGCCGGCCCACGGTCGGCGCATCCCGTCAGGGCGAGCAGCGCGATCAGGCAGGCGGCGGCCGCGCGCGCGACGCAGTCCATGCCGGGTATCATAGCGCCATGCCTTCGGCTCGCCCCGGGTCCGGTCGCCTCGTCATCCGCCCCCTCACGCCGGCGCGCTGGCCCGACCTCGTGCAGCTCTTCGGTCCGCGCGGCGCCGTGGACGGCTGCTGGTGCATGTGGCCTCGCCTGACCCGGGCGGACTTCGTGCGCCGCAAGGGGCAGGCCAACCGGCGCGCGTTCCGGCGCATCGTGAAGGCGGGGCCACCGCCCGGCGTCCTCGCCTATGTGAAGGGCGTGCCGGCGGGCTGGTGCGCGGTGGCGCCGCGCGAAGGGCTGCGGCGCCTGGAACGCTCGCGGGTGATGGCGCCGGTCGACGACCGGCCGGTGTGGACGGTGACCTGCTTCTTCATCGGCCGCGCCTACCGCGGCCACGGCCTCGCGGTACGGCTGCTGCGCGCCGCCACGGCGCTCGCTGCCCGGAACGGCGCGCGTCTCCTCGAAGGCCATCCCACCGACCCGCGCGACAAGCGGACGCCCGGGATCTTCCTGTGGACGGGCATCGCCGACACGTTTCGTCGCACCGGCTTTCGTGAGGTGGCGCGGCGTTCGCCCACGCGCCCGGTCATGCTGCGGGCAGTGCGGGGCGCGCGCCGCGCGGGTGGCTGAGGGCCGACCTCCGGTTTTGCGCGTCTGTGCTACGATCTCCCCGACCGCGCGCCGCGCGCGAGGAGACCACCATCACGACGATTCACCGCTGGAGTGTCTTGCTCTCGCTCCTCCCGCTCGTGGCCGGCCTCGCCGGCGGGGCGCGCGCCGCCGAGCCCCGCGCCTACGGCTCCGGATTCCTGGTCCGGCCGGACGGCTGGCTCCTCACCTCGGCGCAGGTGACGAAGGACGCGCGCGCTCTCTCCGTCACGTGCCCGGACCGCCCCAAGGTCGCCGCCGCGGTGGACCACGTGGTGCCGCGCCTCGACGTGGCCGTGCTGCGCATCCCGCAGGAGAGTCTTCCTTACCTCACCCTGAGCCTGTCCATCAGCGTGAGCGAAATGGTCCTGGTGGGCGACACCGTGGCCACGGTCGTCTATCTCAACGCTCCCGGCGCGAAGCCGGCCGCCGTGCCGGGCGTCGCGACCGTGATCGGACTCGCGGGACCCGGCAACGCCCCGGAATATTTCCAGCTCGCCATGCCCGCCGACCGGCGGGACCCCGGGGCCCCCGTGGTGGCCAGCCGCGGCGAGGTCATCGGCATCCTCACCACCCCCGCCGCCATCCGCGATCACGTCGACCTCGCCACGCCGCCCGCGGCCAACGTGACGTGGACGGTGAAGGCGCAGGCGGTGCGGGCGCTCTTCGTGGCGCCGCCGCCGCAACAGATGACGCGCTCACTCGACGACGCGATCGAGCGTACGAAGAAGGCGACCTGCCTCATCGAGATCACCCGCTAGCCGCTGGCGCGCCCGCCCCGTCTCCTGCCCCTGTCTCGTCCCGGAGACATACATCCTGTCTCCGAATGTGGTCATTCTCACGCGCACCCCGGCCGGGGCATGCTCCGCGCATGAACGGGCTGGTGAAGTTCTACGACGAGCCGACGGGTTGGGGGCTGATCGTCGGGGATGACGGCGCGCTCTACATGCTTCGCGGCGGCCAGCTCGCGGATGCCGCGCCACGGGTGGGCGAGCGCGTGGCCTTCGAGCCGCAGACCGGCGTGGGCGGCCTCCGCGCGGCCGCCGTGCGTCGTCTGCCCAGCGGCTGAGAAGACCGGCTAGGGCGAGGCCGCGTCCACGACCATCGGGCGGTAGCCGGACGCGGCCAGCCGCTTCACCGCCTCGTCCGCCTCGCGGCGACTGGCATAGCTGCCCACGCGCACGCGCCAGAGCATCCGCCCGCCGACCTCGGCGCGCTGCACGCGCGCGTCGGGCCAGGAGCGCGCGAGGCTGTCACGCAGACTCACCGCCGGCGCCTCCGAGCCATACGCGGCCAGCTGCACGCTCCAACCCTCGGCGCGGAGCCCGGAGCTGGGACGGGGCGGCGGCTCGACGCGCGGCGCCGGTTCGGCCCGTGGCGCCGGCTCGGCGCGCGCTACGGGCTCGGCGCGGGCGGCAGCCGTCGGGGCCGGCGGCGTCGACGACTCGGCGCCGACGGGCGCGATCACCTGGGCCGGCGGGGAGACGGGCGTCTGCGAGGAGGCCGTCGTGACCGGAGGCGGCGTGGTGACCGGCGGGGCCGGGACCAAGGGTCCCCCAAGCGCGGGCGGCGAGCTGATCGCCGGGGAAGCCGGCGGAGCGGAGGCCGGCGAGACGGCGGGCGGGGCCGCGGCGGCGGGCCGGCCCGGGAGCGATACCACGCGCAGCCGGATGGGAATCACGCCGGGCCCGATCGCGCCGAGGAGCTTCCCGGCGGCAAACGAGAGGTCGAGGATCCGCTTGTTCTCGTCCTTGAACGGTCCACGGTCGTTGATGCGCACCTCGACCGAGCTGCCGTCCACGAGGCTCTGCACCCGGACGCGCGTGCCGAACGGCAAGGTGCGGTGGGCGGCGGTCATCTGGTTCATGTCGTAGACCTCGCCGCTCGCCGCGCGACGCCCGTGATAGGGATTGCCGTACCACGAGGCCTCGCCGGTCTCCTCGTAGCCCACCGCGACGGGCCCGGGGGCGGACGGGGTTGTCGGAGCGCGGGGCGCGGGCTGCGCGGGAGCCGTGGCGACCCGATGACTCGCGCAGGCCGAGAGGACGAGCAGGGCGCTCACCATTAGACCGAGCCGGATTCCCTGCCGGTGGGCCATGCTTCAGCATACCAAGCGAAGTCCGTGGAGACCGCGCATTGGGGAAAGGTAGTATAGCCACGGCCACCGGGCCGAGCCCATGACCACCAGCGTCGCGCTCCAGCAGCATCGGCCCATGCGTCAGCTCACGCTGCTCGCGCTCAGCGAGCTACTCGCCATGACGCTCTGGTTCTCGGCCACCGCCGTGCTCCCCGCCCTGAGCGCGGCGTGGGCGCTCTCGCCCACGGGCGCCGCCTGGCTCACCGCCGCCGTCCAGGCGGGCTTCGTCGTGGGCGCGCTCGCATCCGCCGTGCTGAACCTGCCGGACGTGCTGCCGCCGCGCCGGATGTTCTGGCTCTCCGCGGTGGCGGGGGCGCTCGCCAATCTCCTCCTCGCCTGGTGGGCCGAGGGCATCGGCGCCGCCCTCGTCCTGCGCTTTCTCACCGGGTTCTTCCTGGCCGGCGTCTATCCGCCGGGCATGAAGATCGCGGCGGGCCACGTGAGCGGCCGGGGCCGCGGCCTCGCGATCGGCGTGCTGGTCGGCTCGCTCACGCTCGGCAGCGCCACGCCGCATCTGGTGGCGGGCCTGTTCGACGCCCGGGGGCTTTCGTATCCACTGGTCCTCACCGTCTCGAGCGTGCTGGCGATGCTGGGCGCGGTGATGGTGGCGGCCCTGGTCACCGACGGGCCGTACGCGCCCGCGCCCGCGCCGTTCGATCCCCGCCAGCTCGGCCGCGTGCTGCGCGATCGGGCCGTGCTCCTGGCCAACCTGGGCTACTTCGGCCACATGTGGGAGCTCTACGCGGTGTGGGCCTGGCTGGCCGTGTTCCTCGCGGCCGCGCTGGGAGCGGCCGACCCCGCCACACCGCGGCTGGCCGCGTTCGTCACCATCGGCATCGCGGGAGCGGTCGGAGCCTTTCTGGGCGGCTGGCTCGCCGATCGGATCGGGCGCACCACCGTCACCATCGGGGCCATGGCGATCTCGGGCGCCTGCTGCGTGCTGAGCGCCTGGGCCTATGCCGGTCCCGCGTGGCTGCTCTTCGCGTTCGGCCTCGTATGGGGCGCCAGCGTCATCGCCGACTCCGCGCAGTTCTCGGCCGCGGTGACGGAGCTGTCCGCGCCCGCCTACATGGGCACGGCGCTGACGCTCCAGACGAGCCTCGGCTTCGCGCTGACCATGGTGACGATCTGGGGGTTACCACTCCTGGCCCAGCACGTGGGATGGCGCTATGCCTTTCTGGCCCTGGCTCCGGGCCCCTTCCTCGGCTGCTGGGCCATGGCCGCGCTTCGACGGCGCCCCGAAGCCGTCCGCCTCGCGGGCGGTCGCCGCTGACGCGGCGTCGCCCAAGCTCCCGCCGCTCCTGACGTTCCCCCGCTGAATCCGGCCCCCGTCGTCCGCCCGTAGCTAAGGGTGGAAAGGGGGAGATCGATGAACCGCTGGAGAGCTTGGACGATCGCGGCCCTGATGATGGGCGCCCTCGCGATGGCGGAGAGCCCACTGACGGCGCCTCGAAGCGTCGCAGAGGCCGCGCAGGGCGAGGTCGCCATTCGCCTCTTCGCCTACACGCCGTCGACGCTGACCGTGTCCAAGGGCGCCACTGTCACGTGGACGAACGGCGACGACATCACCCACACCGTGACCGCGGGCGCGCCCGGGCAGAAGGAGGCACGCTTCGAGGGGCGGCTCGGCGGCAAGGGCGCGACCTATCGCCACACCTTTGCCGAGCCCGGCCGCTACCCGTACTACTGCGACCGCCACCAGACCATGGTCGGCGAGATCCTCGTGAAGTGACCGACACCCGCAACCGAACAAAGGAGACCCGCATGAACCGCAGAAGCTGGTTACGTATCACCGCGGCGGCCCTGCTCGCCGCCCTCGTCGGCATCGCCACGCCCGCGCTCGCCGCCCACGGCAGCAAGAGCGCATCGGACCTTCGCACGGGCTATAACGCCCTGCTGGCCGAGCACGTCTTCCTCGCCGCCGCCGCGACCAATGCCGCCCTCGGCGGCCGGCAGGCGGAGTTCGAGGCGGCCGCCGCCGCCCTCGACGGCAACTCGCAGGACATCGCCGCCTCCATCGGCTCCGTCTACGGCGCCGACGCGGAAAAGGCCTTCCTGCCCCTGTGGCGGAAGCACATCGGCATGGCTGTCGACTACACGGTGGGGGTCGCGACCAAGGACAAGGCCAAGCAGGACAAGGCGGTGGCCGACCTCATCGGCTACACGCAGGACTTCGGCGCCTTCCTCGCCTCCGCGAACCCGAACCTGCCCAAGGACGTGGTGGCCGAGCTCGTGAAGCACCACGTGGTCACGCTCAAGAGCGTCATCGATCCGCAGGCGGCGGGCGATCAGGCCGAGGCCTTCAAGGCGCTGCGGGTGGCCGCCGCACACATGTCCATGATCGGCGACCCGCTCGCGGGCGCCATCGCGAAGCAGTATCCCGCGAAGTACCCCGGCGACGCCGGCGCCGCCGCGGCCGCGCTGCGCGCGAGCCTGAACCTCGCGCTGCGCGAGCACGTCTACCTCGCCGCCGCCGCCACCAACGCCGCGCTGGGCGGGCGCAAGGCCGAGTTCGAGGCCGCCGCCGCCGCCCTGGACGGGAACTCCGTCGACGTGGCCCGGGCCATCGGCTCCGTGTACGGCCCCGACGCCGAGAAGGCGTTCCTCCCCCTGTGGCGGAAGCACATCGGCATGGTGGTGGACTACACCGTAGGCGTGGCCACCAAGGACAAGGCCAAGCAGGACAAGGCGGTGGCCGACCTCATCGCCTACACCGACGACTTCGGGGCGTTCCTCGCCTCGGCGAACCCGAACCTGCCCAAGTCGGTGGTGGCCGATCTCGTGAAGCATCACGTGGTGACGCTGAAGGAAGTCATCGACGTGCAGGCTACCGGCGACCAAGCCAAGGCGTGGAAGAGCGTCCGCACCGCTGCCGGCCACATGGGGAAGATCGCCGACCCCCTCGCGGCCGCGATCGCGAAGCAGTTCCCGCAACGATTCGCCGCCACGCAGTAGCCTGACGAGGGCCCCCTCACCCTACCCTCTCCCCCACCGGGGGAGAGGGTTCTCTTTTCTCCCTCTCCCCAGCGGGGAGAGGGTTGGGGTGAGGGGTCAGATCTTCTCGCCGGTGGCGGCGCGTGAGCGCCGGACGTCGGCCTTCACGTCGCGGACGACATTGCCGTCGAAGTCGACCGTGACCGTATGTTCTTCGACGTCGAAGTGGCGGACGGTCGAGAACCAGCCCACGATGCGGCTCGTCTCGGGGCGGACGCGTCGCCCGCGGTAGACGAGGGTGCGGCCGCGCTGGGGCGCCAGGCGCTCGTGCCGCTCGGCGTCGGGTCCCGCGATGGCGAGCACCTCGTCGAGGGTGGTCCGGCCCGGCACGATCCTCTCGATCGCGTCGTCGGTGAGCAAGGTGCCGCTGACGCGCTCCCGAGGCGCGCGGTTCCAGGCACCCATGTACACGTGGGCGATGAGGCTCGAGGCCACGTGGGCCCCCACCCGGCCCAGCGCCGGTCCCACGGCATAGCCCAGGGCGAGGAAGAGCATGGGCACGACGACGAGCATCGCGGCCTGCACCTTGGAGAAGTATCCGAACTGAACGGACAGGTGCTGCGGCGAGATCCCCTCGGAGGTGTCGAGGAAGAGCGAGACCACCTCGGTGCTCTCGAGGGTCTCCGACAGGCGCCGGATGGTGGTGCGGGGATAGACCTCGTCGATCTTCAGCTGCTCGGACTGCGGAAAGTGAACGACGAGCTCGGCGGGCGCGTCGGCCAGGCGTAGCGCCCGGTCCCGGTGGGCGAAGTACATGGGGAAGAGCGGCCGGTCGCGCACCTCGTTGAAGCTGATCGTGAGGCCGTAGCGCTGGCCCAGCACCGCGCGCTCGAGCCAGGTCGCCTGACGCGGCTTGATGAGGGAGCGACTCTGCATCCGGAGATCGACCAGCCAGCGTGGATCGACCAGCCGCGGGGTCGCCGGGATCTGGATCCACGTCGCGGGCGGCGAGAGCCCCAACGCGCCCCCGTACTGGACAAAGGTCACGTAGGCGGCCCCGCCCTCGACCGGCTGGGCCTTGGCGGGCGCGTCGGGATCGGACAGGTTTTGCGTGTAGAGGGGCAGGCGCCCTTCCCCCACGACGTCGAAGCCGAGATCGGTCACCGCCTTGGCGAGCGCGGGGTCGGGCTTGCCGAGGGGTGCTTCCGCGGTGACCTCGCCCGGCCAGAGGAGGTAGAGGGCCTGGCTCCTCATGGCTCCCGCGCGCGGCGCCACCGCGACGCTCCAGAGCACGTTGATCTCGGCGGCCTCGCTTCCCGGCAGCACGCTCGCCCGCACGATCAGCGGGCCGATGCGGGCCGGCGCGTTGGGCTCGGTGGAGAAGAAGAGCTGGCCCTCGACCGGGCGCGCGCCGAACAGCAGGACGAGCGCGGCGACGGCGGCGAGGGCGGCGCGGAGGCGGGCGGGCGCACCGGGCATGGTCAGGCAGATCATACCCCGGGGGCACGGGGCCCACGCCCGCAGTTCCATTAGGTGGCCCTAAGAAAATGGGTGGAGCAGCGAATCTCTCCCGCCCCTCCGCGGCATCGGAAGGAGCGAAACGGCCCCACCAAAAACTCGCTTCGTACAAAGGAGCCATAGATGCTGACCGTCGGAGACCGTCTGCCCGAGTTCGCCCTGCAGGCCGCCGTGAGCCTGGACAAGGGGCATGAGTTCGCGACCATCACCAATCGGAGCTATCCCGGCAAATGGCTGGTGCTGTTCGCCTGGCCCATGGACTTCACCTTCATCTGTCCCACCGAGATCGCCGAGTTCGGCAAGAAGGCCGCCGACTTCGCGGATCGGGACGCGCAGGTGCTCGGCATGAGCACCGACACCCACTTCGTGCATCTGGCGTGGCGCCGCGACCATCCGGATCTTCGCTCGTTGCCCTTCCCCATGCTCGCCGACACCAAGCGCGATCTCTCGAACGGGCTGGGCGTCCTCCACAAGGCGGAAGGCGTGCCCCTGCGCGTGACCTACATCGTCGACCCCGAGGGCGTCATCCGCTTCGCCAGCGCCAACGATCTGTCCGTCGGCCGCAACGTGGACGAGGTGCTGCGGGTGCTCGACGCGCTCCAGACCGACGAGCTCTGCCCGTGCAACTGGAAGAAGGGCGAGCCGACCCTGCAGGTCGCCTGAGCGTGGAGGCGCTCGAGACGCTCCGCGCCGCGCTGCCGGAAGCGGCCAAGGACATCCGGCTCAACATCCAGTCCGCGCTGAAGGACGGCGCGCTCTCGGAGCCTCAGCGGTGGGGGGTGACGGTGGCGTCGGCCATCGCCGCCCGCAACCCCCGCCTCCGCGCGGCGGTGCTGGCCGCCGCGGCGGCGGTGGACGCGGCGGTGGTGGAAGACGCCCGCGCGGCCGCCGCGCTGATGGCGATGAACAACGTCTACTACCGGTTCCGCCACATGGTGGGCAAGCCCAGCTACGGCGAGATGCGCGCGGGGCTCCGGATGAATCGCCTCGCGCAGCCCGCCACCACCCGCGCCGATTTCGAGCTCTACTCGCTGGCGGTGAGCGCCATCAACGGATGCGAGATGTGCGTGCGCGCCCACGAGAAGGCGGCGGTCGAGGGCGGCCTCACCCCGGAGCAGGTCAACGACGCCGTCCGCATCGCGGCGACCCTCTACGCGACGGCGGTATCTCTCGAGATGAACTGATCCCCGTCGGGATTTGACCCGCGCGTGGCGGCGGGCTACCCTCGGGGCGAGGAGCCATGGAAATGTCAGGGATACGCGCCACGTCCGCCATCGCCGAGTTCGTCGTCAAGAGCCGCTGGGAGGAGTGCCCGCCGCAGGCGGTGGACGCCGCCCGGCGCGCCATCCTCGATTGCCTGGGCGTGATGCTGGCGGGCTCCCTCGATCCGCCCGCCCGCATCGTGCAGCGGGTGGCCGACGCGGAGGGCGGCGCGCCGCTGGCCACCGTGGTCGGCACCGGCCGCCGCACCGGTGCGACGTGGGCCGCGCTCGCCAACGGCACCGCCGCCCACGCGCTGGACTTCGACGACACCAACTTCGCGATGATGGGCCACCCCTCCGCGCCGGTCCTCGCCGCCGGCCTCGCCGCCGGCGAGCTGGCCCTGGCGGACGGCCGCGCGCTCGTCCACGCGTTCCTCCTCGGCTTCGAGGTGGAGACCACGCTCGCCGAAGTGCTGAACCCGGCCCACTATCATCACGGCTGGCACGCGACCTGTACGCTCGGCACCATCGGGGCGGCGGCGGCGGCGGCGCGCCTGCTCGGCCTCGACGCGGCGCAGACGCGCATGGCCATCGCGGTGGCGGCCTCGCAGTCGTCCGGCCTCAAAGAGAACTTCGGCACCATGACCAAGCCCTTCCATGCCGGTCATGCCGCGCGCAGCGGCGTGCTCTCCGCGCTGCTCGCCCGCGAGGGGTGGACGGCGTCGGAGCAAGCGCTGGAGGGCCCGCAGGGATTCCTCGCCGTGCTCGGCGCGGGCGGCCTGCGCCCCGAGCGGCTCGCCTCTCTCGGCGACCCGTGGAAGATCCTCACCACCGGCGTGGCGGTGAAGCCCTACCCCTCGTGCGCGTGCACGCACTCCATCATCGACGGCGCGCGCGAGCTACGGCAGCGCCACCACCTGCGGCCCGACAATATCGTCGAGGTGACCGTCGGGGTGAACGTCTCCGTGCCCAACATCCTCATCCACGCCAATCCGCGCACGGGCCTGGAGGCGAAGTTCTCGGGCGAGTTTGCGGCCGCCGCCGCGCTAGTGGAAGAGCGGATGGGCATCCAGACCTTCACCGACGACAAGGTGCAGGACCCCGCCATCCGCGCGCTGCTCCCGCGGGTGCGGGTCGTGGTGGACCCCGACATCCCCGGCGATCTCGCGCGGCACATGTGGTCGCGCCTGCGGGTGCGGCTCGCCGACGGCCAGACGCTCGAGATCGGGCCGCGGCCGGTGCCGGGGCATCCCGGCAACCCGCTGAGCGCCGATCAGCTGCGGGAGAAGTTCGAGGAATGCGCGACGCTGGTGCTGTCGCCCGAGCGGACCCAGATCCTGCGCGAGATGGTCGAGACCCTCGATACCTGCCCCGACCTGAGAAGCCTCACCGCGATCCTGTCCTAGAAGAAGACGCAGCCCGCGAAAAAGACGCAGCCACGCGGGACGTCGTAACCGACTGGACCACGGTCAACATGCGAAAAGCATGTTGATTTTAATGGTGGCAGGTGACGCACTCGAGCGGCGCGTCGAACTTTTCTTTCGAAAGCTTGGGCAGAGGCTTGGGGATCCAGGAGAGGCTGGCGAGCTGCCCGCCGTTGGCGGCGCGGTGGCACTCGACGCACCAGCCCATGGATAGCTTGTTCGGCTCGTTCGGCATCAGCGCCAGGTTCTTGATGTCGTTGACGATGCTCTGACCGGTCACGCCCGCCGAGACCTGCTCCATCGCCTCGACGCGGCCATGGCACGTCTGGCAGGGCAGCCCCGCCTGGATGTGGTTCTTGTGCACGAACTTGGCGTGCTCGGGCACCTTGAACACGCGCACCCACGGGATGGGCTCGCGGCGCTCCCAGTACCCGTGGAGCTTCTGGACCTCGGGATTGCCCTGGGCGGCCACGATCTTGTGGCAGCCCATGCACCGCTCCACCGAGGGGATCCCGGCGGCGGCCGACCGCCGCGCGCCCGTGTGGCAGTACTGGCAATCGATCTTGAACGCGCCCGCGTGGATCACGTGGCTGAAGAAGATCGGCTGCACCGGCCCCTCGCGCTTCTCGGGCACGGGCAGCACTCCCTTGGGATCGTACGGCGGCTCGGCGAAGGTACGGATGTAGGCGACCACGTCGCTGATCTGCGCGTTCGACAGCGTGGGCTTGAACGGCGGCATCAGGTTGGAGAGCCCGATCGACTGCGGCCCCTCCCCGATCGCGCGCACCAGCATGTGGTCGGGCAGCGCGTTCATGACCCGCCCGTCCGCGAGATTCTGGGGCTTGATGGTGAGGTTCGCGCCGCCGGGCCCATCTCCCTTGCCGGATTCGCCGTGGCAGGTCGCGCAGTACTGCGTGTAGACCTGCTTGCCGCTCAGGAGGTGCGGGTCCGGCTTGGCGTGGGCCGCCTTCTTGGGATCAGCGCCGTCCGTCTTGGCGGTGGAGTGCTGGGACCAGCCGAGGAATCCCGCGAGGATTCCACCGACGAGCACGGCGATGGTGAGGGCAGGGCGGCCGAGACGCATGGCGCGGATTGTACTTTATTTCACCCGCCGAGGTAAAGGCGCTTGACCTCGGGGTCGGCAAGAAGGGTCGCGCCCGATCCGTCGAACCGGTTGCGCCCGAGCTCCAGCACGTACCCCCGGTCGGCGACGGACAGGGCCTTGGCCGCGTTCTGCTCCACGACCATCAGCGTGTAGCCGCTCCGCTTCATCTCCACGAGCTTCTCGAAGATGAGGGCGACGTACTTGGGCGAGAGCCCGAGCGAGGGCTCGTCCAGGAGCACCAGCTTGGGATGGGTCATGAGAGCCCGGCCGATGGCCACCATCTGCTGCTCCCCGCCCGACATGGTGCCCGCCTTCTGGGAGCGCCGCTCCCCCAGGATGGGAAAGAGGGCGTAGACCCGATCCAGCGCGGCCCGGATCTTCCGCGAGTCGGGCTCGATGTAGGCGCCCATCTCGAGGTTCTCCAGCACCGTCATCTGCGGAAAGACGATGCGCCCCTGCGGCACATAGGCCAGCCCGCGCCGGAGCACCTGATCGGGCCGGAGGGTGGTGATGTCGTCGCCGTCGAAGAGCACCCGGCCCTCGGTGGGCTTGAGGAAGCCCACGATGACCTTGAAGGCGGTGGACTTGCCCGCTCCGTTGGGTCCGATCACCGCCACCAGCTCGCCCGGCGTCACGATGAAGGTGACGTCGTGGAGGATGGGCATCTTGCCGTAGCCCGCAGTCATCGCTTCCGCCCGCAGCAGCGTGGAGATCACGGCAGGCGCTCCGCCACGTAGAGCACGTGGGGGTACGGGAACATGTCCACCATCAGGTGGCGGTACACGCGGAATCCTACCGCCTCCAGGAGGGCCTGGAGCTCCTCGGCCGGCCAGTAGTGCACGGGGGTGCGGGGATCCATGGCGAGATCGAGCGCGTGTGTGAACCACCGCTTGTAGGCGGGGCGGCTGTCGACGTCCTTCACGATGAGCCGCCCGCCGCCGGGCAGCACCTTGGCGAGCTGCTCGAGGAGCGGCCGCACGGCATCCGGCGGGATGTGGTGGACGATGTCGAGCATGTAGGCGGCGTCGAAGGGGGTCCCGCCGCGGAAGTCCGTCGCGTCGCCCACCTGATAGCGGACATTGTCGAGGCGGAGCCGCCCGGCGGCCGCGCGCGCCATGGCGATGCGCCGCGCGTTCCGGTCCAAGCCCTCGAGGGTCAAGCCGGGCCGGACACTCGCGTAGTAGAGCGAGAAGAGGCCGAACCCGCAGCCCACGTCGAGGACGCGGCCCCGCTCGGGCAGGTACTGGCCGATCTCGTCCAGGAAGCGCTGCCGCAGGATCCCGAAGCGCCCCCAGCAGTAGGCGCGCACGATCCAGTCGTCGTAGGCGCGGATGACGCTATGAACCGCTTCGCTTCGCATAGATCCGGTAGCCGTCGCCCTCTACGGCGAGGACATAGTCCCGCGTGAGCAGGTCGCGCACTGCCGGGAAGGCTGCGAGCCGCTCGTAGCCCGGCCGGGGCCAGGTTTCTCGCATCACGACCACTGCGGCGGGCTGCCCGCGCGTGAGCCCGGCCACGAACTCGGCGCGCAGGGCCTGCACGCGCGGGTCGGTGACGTCGTGGAAGAAGTGAAAGTCGTAGATGAAGCGCGTCGGCTCCTGCAGCCCGAGGCGCAGCAGGGCGTGCACACCGCCCGCGGTGACGTCCATAACCTGCACGGAGGCGCCGGCAGGCACGCGCGGGCCGAGGTCGCGCGTGAGGGCCGCGACGCGGCGAGCCTTCTCGTCGATCCACGGCGCGTCCATCGCCTCGACCCCCTTCGCGCCGAGCACGAGGACGGCGGCGGCGAACAGGATGACGGCGGTGGCCCGCGCGAGATCGCGCGGCGGCGGGGGCCAACCGGCCGGCGCCGGGCGCTCCGTGAGCGCGGGGGCGCGCCGACCCAGCGCGGGCGCCGTCAGGGCGCAGAGGAAGAATGCCAGCGGGTAGAGGTGGTACTCCCACCCCTTGCCCTGCAGCGCGAAGTGGAGCACGCCAGCGGCCACACCGAGCAGAGTGAGGTGCCGGCGAATGCCGAAGGCGGGCCCGGCGGGGGTGGCGAGACCCCAGACGCCGAGGGCCCCGAGCAGGGTCAGGAGCGCCCACGCGTAGGTGTGGCCGCTGATGGCGCCCCACAGGGGCTCGCGGCCGAGACCGCCGTAGAACGGCAACACGTAGCCCACGTACTCGTCGACGAAGGCCGCGAGACCCCCGCGCCAGGCAAGCCAGCCGAAGACGCCGGCGAGCACCGCCGCGCCGCCCGCCACCGTCGCGCCGGCGCCGGCCAGACCCGAGCGTCCGCCCCGGCGCGCGGCGAGCGCTCCCGCCGCCACCCCGGCCATCCAAAGGAGGCCGGGTGCGTAGGGCTTGAGGGTGAGCCCCGCCGCGAGCGCGGCGCCGCCGAGGGCGAGCGGCGAGAGCGTGCCGGGACGATCCCAGGCCCGCGCGATGCCCAGGGCGCCGAGGGCGAGGAAGAGGCACAGGAGGAAGTCGCGCTGACCGGCGCGCCAGGCCCCGCCCGCCAGGTGATAGAGCGTGAAGAGGATGGCGGCGGCCGCGGCGCCGCCCCGCCCGCCCAGCGGCAGGCAGAAGAGGTAGAGCGCGGCGGCCGTGGCCACCAGCCAGCCGAGGTCGAAGAGGCGCCAGGCGAGGTCGCCGGGCCCCGCCGCCGCGAGCAGCGCCCAGTGCAGCAGGTAGATACCGGGCAGGTTCATGTCGAAGATGTCGCGATAGGGCACCCGCCCCTGCCCCACGAGCCAGCCCACGTAGTGGAACAGGGGCGCGTCGTGGATCAGCGGCCAGCCGAGCGAGCGCCAGCCGAGGTATCCCGCGAGCAGCCCGCTAGCGGCCAAAATAGGCTTCAATCACGCGCTCGTCGGCCTGGATCACGCCCGGGGGCCCTTCCGCCAGCTTCTCACCGTGGTCGAGGACGAACACCGTCTCGCACAGCCCCATGACCACTTTCATATCGTGCTCGACGAGGAAGATGGTCTTGCCGCGGTCCCGGAGGGCCCGCACCGCATCGAGCAATTCGTTCAGCAGCGTGCGGTTGACGCCGGCGGCGGGCTCGTCGAGCAGGATCATCTCGGGATCGGTCATGAGCACGCGGATGAACTCCACGAGCTTCTGCTGGCCGTAGGAGAGATTGCCGGCGAACTCGCCGGCGAGGCGTTCGAGCTTCACCAGGCGGAGGAGGTCCTCCGCCCGTGCGCGGGCGCGCGCGTAGTCACCGCTGGTGACGACGAGGAGGTTCTCGAGCGCGGTCAGCTCGGGGAACACGCGGATGATCTGGAAGGTACGCCCGATTCCGCGGTGGAACACCTGATGGGGCTTGAGGCCGTCGATGCGGCGGCCCTTGAAGGCCACCGCGCCCGAGTCCCGGTGCTCGATTCCGGTGATGCAGTTGAACAGCGTGGTCTTGCCGGAGCCGTTGGGGCCGATGAGCCCGTAGATCTTGCCCGCCTCCAGCGACAGCGACACCCCGTTCACGGCGGTGACCCCACCGAAACGCTTCACGAGGTTGCGGACCTGGAGGATGGGGGGCAACTCACACCGTCCGCGGCAGATTGTACTTCTGCTGCAGCACGCCCAGGATGCCCCGGGGCATCACCAGCACCACCGCCACGATGATGGCTCCGAGCAGCACCTGATGCGCGTGGGGGAAGTGCGCCCACACCAGCTCCTGGAACGTGAAGAGGATCACCGCTCCCAGCACCGGGCCCCAGATGGTCCCCTTCCCGCCGAAGAGCACCATCACGATCATGGTGATCGTGGTCACGAGCGGGAAGACCGACACCGGCTCGATGTACCCCATGTCCCGCGCGGCGAGCCCGCCCACGACGCCCGGCGCCGCCGCGGAGAGGAGGAAGGCGTAGATCTTGTACCGGAAGGTGTCGATGCCCATGGCTTCCGCGGCCACCTCGTCCTCGCGGATGGTCATGAGGCGCAGGCCGAACCGGGAGGTCACGATGGCGTAGGTGAGCGCGGTCACCGCGATCGCTACGAAGCCCATTGCGTAGTAGATGCGCACGCTCGCGTCCAGCGTGGGCAGGGAGAGCCCGAGGCCGCCTCCCGTGAGGCCCTCGAAGTACGACGCGGCGACGCGGAGCACCTCGTTGAGGCCCAGCATGGCGATGGCGAAGTACGGGCCCTTCAGGCGCAGGCACGGCCAGCCGATCACGAAGGCCAGCACCACCGCCATCGCGCCACCCGCGAGGGCGGCGGCCGGCCAGGGAATCCCCTTCCCCACCAGGATCGCGGTGGTGTAGGAGCCCATCCCGAAGAAGGCGACGTGGCCGAAGGAGACGTAGCCGGTGAGCCCGGAGATGAGGTTCCACGACTGCGCGAGGGCGATCCACATGAAGAGCTGGAGCATGACGCGGACGCCGTAGCCGGTGGCCCATGCCGGATAGACGGCGAGGACGAGGGTGAGCACGGCGAGGCCGGGCAGGAACCAGCGGGTCCAGCGCGTCACGTCGAGCGCCCCCCGAGCAGACCCGTCGGCCGCAGGAGGAGGACGATCACGAGCAGCACGTAGGCCACCGCCTCGTTGACCTGGGTGGTGAGGAACAGCGAGGCCAGCTGCTCCACGAGCCCGAGGAGGAGACCGCCGAGGAGCGCGCCCGGATAGTTCCCTGCGCCGCCCAGCACGATCACGAGGAAGGACTTGAACGTGTAGACGGCGCCCATCTCGGGCTGAATCGCCACCATCACCGCCACCAGGGTCCCGCCCGCGGCGGCCAGCGCGGAGGCCATGCCGAAGGCGAGCATGTGGATGCGCTGGACGTTGATGCCGCAGACCTGGGCGACCTCGCGGCTCTGGGAGACCGCGCGGATGGCCTTGCCGAGCCGCGTCCGCTGCAGGAAGAGGAAGGCGAGCGCGGTGATGCCGGCGGCGAAGAGGCAGGCGATCACGCGGGCCTTCGAGAAGGCGAAGGGGCCGATGAGAAACGAGCCGGTGATGAACTCCACCGAGCGCAGGTCGGACGTGAAGGCGAGCTGGGCGAAATTCACGAGCGCGATCGAGATCCCGAAGGTCAGGAGCAGCGACGACAGCTCGGGGGCGTCTACCACCCGGCGCACCAGGAAATGCTGCAGCGCCACGCCGAGCAGGAACACCACCGGCATGGAGACGAGGAGGGAGAGGTACGGATTCAGCCCCACCGTGCTGAAGAGCCAGTAGGTGACGTAGGCCCCCAGCATGAGGAGGGGCCCATGAGCCACGTTGAGCACACGCATCACGCCGAAGATCAGCCCCAGGCCCAGCGCGACCATGGCGTAGAGGGCGCCGGCGAGGAGACCGGAGACGATCACCTGGCCCAGCATGACGGGAGTGATGGTGATCATCGCCGAGCGCACCGGCGCCCGCCGGAGGGCCGGCGGGCGCCTGTTTCGCCTGGGGTCACGCGCACCCGGCTACCGCTGGTTCCACGGCGGCATCGGGTAGCGGGGCTTGCCGTTGGCGAGCTCGTCCGGCCACACGGTCACTTTCTTGCCGTCCTGCCACTGGAGCATGACCATCTTGTGGGCGAGCTGGAAGCCGTCGGCGTCGACCTTGTACTCGCCGAAGGCCGTCTTGATCTCCATCTTGAGCAGCGTCTCGCGCACCTTGTCGGCGTCCAGCGACGCCGCCCGCTTCACCGCCTCCAGGTAGATCACGCAGCCGGCGTAGCCTGCCGCGGAGTGGTAGACGGGCTCCCGGTTGAACTTGCTCTTGTAGGCGGCGAAGAACTCCTTCTGCCCGGGATAGGGCAGGGTGTGCTCCCACTGGGTCGCACCGTAGATGTACTCGGCGTTCTGCTTGAGGAGGTCGTAGAACTCCGGCAGGTCGCCGCCCACCGTGACCGCGAACATCTTCGGGTTGATGTTCAGCTCCTTCATCTGCCGCGTGATCGCCACCGCGTCGTCGAAGTAGGTGGCGGCGGCGATGACGTCCGGATTGACCGCCTTGATCTTGGTGAGCAGGGCCGAAAAGTCGGTGTTGCCCTTGGGGTAGGCCTCCTGGAACACGACCTGGAGCCCCCGCTTCTTGGCCATCTCCGCCGTCCCGATCGCGGAGGTCTTGGTGAACAGCGTGTCCTCGTTGACGATGGCGATGGTCTTGAGGCCGCGCTTGGCCGCCATGTCCACGAGGCCTTCCAGGTACACCTCGGCGGGCGAGATCACCATGAAGGCGTACTTGCGGCCCTTCTTGAAGATCGAGGTGGTCGAGGCGAGCGGCGCCACCATGACCTTCTTGTACTTCTCGGTGACGTTGGCGACCGCCTCGGAGATCGGCGAGGAGTAGGGACCCATCACCGCTTCCACCTTGTCCTCGGTGATGAGCTTCTCGTAGAGGCGCACGCCCGTGGCGGGCGTGGACTGGTCGTCGTAGATAACGAACTCGACCTTGCGGCCCAGCACGCCGCCCTTGTCGTTCGCCTCCTGCGCGCAGAGCTCGTAGCCTTCCTTCTGGTAGGAGCCTAGCTTGGCATACGTACCGGTGAGCGAGATGGATGCGCCGATCTTGAGCGGGGCCTGGGCGGTAGCCGGCGGGGCTAGCGCGAGCACAGCGGCCGCGCCCAGCGCCGCGGTCAGGTACCTCAATGCGAGCGTGAGGGACTCACGTGTCATGGGCTCCTCCTCCGGGCGAAATTGGGCTTTCTTCTAGCAGACTTACGACGACCTGTCAAGTCGGACACCAGGGACGAGGGCCGCTACTCGTGGTTGCGCAGGAGCACGAACTGGCGGCCCCCGACGACGCCGGAGGCGACGGTACGCCAAGAAGGGTCGGCCCCCGGGCGGAGCGCCGTCCAGCGTTCCTCGCGGATGAGGAGGGCGTTGCGGGCAGCAGGGCGCGTCACCACCTCGATGACCTGCTCGGGGAAGCGCAGCTCGCGGATAGGGCCCCGCAGATAGAAGTCGAAGGCCAGATTGGCGTCGGGATAGGCGAGCAGCGCGGTGTCTGACGGACGCGCCTTCCGCAGCTGCTCGGCGAAGCTCCGGACGCCATACCATTCCGCGTAACGGCCCGGATAGCCGATTCCCTCGAGGCCGAGCACGGCGATGAGCGCAAGGGCCCAGCAGGTCACCACCGCGAAGCCGTCCGCCCGGCGCCAGGCGGCCAAGAGCCCCGCCCCGGCGCCGGCGAGAAGGATGCCCGCCATGAGAGCGCGCTCGAGGCTGGTTGCGGGCAGGTACACCCAATCTCCGCCGGTCGCGCTCAGGCTGGCGGGCGCCAGGAGCAATGCCGCCACTACCGCGACCGCCACCGCGGCGAAGACCCCCGCCACCGCGGCGACAAGACGACGGCCGCGTGCCCCCACCATACCGGGGGCGCGCACGGCGAGGTCGCCGACGAGAAGGGCGAGGAGCGGGAGCACGGGGAGGAAGTAGCGCGACCGCTGGGCGGAGGATAGCGCCAGCGCGAAGACGAAGACGCCCGTCCAGGCGAGCAGGCGGCGCCGGTCGCGATCAGGGTCGGCCCACCACCATCGGACGGCGAGGGGCAGGACGAGAGCCCAGGGCAGGAACCCGGCGAGGTAGGTGAAGAACGCCAACGCCCGCGAGTCGGCTTTCTCCCGAAAGTACCAGCCGAGGTAGTCGGTCACCAGCACGGCCTCGGTGTAGCTCTTCTCCGACTGCAGTGCGTAGGGCAGCAGCCACGGCAAGGTCGTGAGCGCGATGAGGCCGATCCCCGCGGGCAAGCGGAGGGCGCGGAGGCCGGCGCGCCCGTCGGTGACGGCGCTCGCGACGACGGCGGCGGCGAGGGCGAGGAGTGCCACCGGCCCCTTGGTGGAGAGCGCCCCCGCCACGCAGAGGTAGAAGCCCAGCCACGGCAGTCGGCCGGCCGCGGGCGCGCTGGCGCGCAGGTAGAAGTAGAGCGCCCAGACTAGCCAGGCCGTGAGCATCATGTCGGTCAGCACCTGGTGAGCCATGAAGAAGTAGAACGGGGTGGCAGCGAGAACGGCGGCGGCGGCGAAGCCCGCGCGAAAGCCCCACAAGCGACGCCCGATGGCGAAGACGCCCAGGATCCCGGCCAGCGCGGACACCACCGACACGAGGGGCGCCGTGACGTCGGATACCCGGCCCGCGGGGAGGGACACGAGGGCGACCGTCCAAAAGAAGAGGGGGGGTTTGTTGAGATAAACCTGATCGCGCACGCGAGGGAGGAACCAGCGCCCGTTCTCCGCGACCTCCCGGGCAAGCATCGCGTAGCGGACCTCGTCCTGGTTGTAGAGGGGGCGGCGCCCCACGGGAAGGACGAACACAACCGCGCTGGCGAGGAGAAGGGCGAGGACCGCGAGGGCGCGGCGCCCCGGCACTCAGACCACTCCGGCCTGTCGCGCCCGCTCGAGAATCTTACGTGCCCGCGTGAGATGCGGCATGTCCATCATCTGCCCCTTCCACGTGAAGGCTCCCGCCCCGCGACGCGCATGCTCCTCGAAGGCCGAGATCAGCGCGGCCGCTTCGTCCGCTTCACCGCGGGACGGCGTGAACACGGAGTTTATCACCTCGATTTGGGAGGGATGTATCGATATCTTGCCGGTGAAGCCCATCGCCACGCCTTCCTCGCACTCCCGCCGGAGGCCCGTCAGATCGCCGATGTCCGTGTACACGGTATCGATCGCCTCCACTCCCGCGGCGGCGGCGGCGACCGCGCACATCACGCGGGCGTGGCGGGGGATGTCGAGGTAGCGCCCCTCGGCGTCGCGCACGCGCGGCAGCCCCATCGCCGCTGAGAGATCCTCCACCCCCCACGCGACGGCGGCGATGCGCGGGCTCGCCGCCGCGACTTCCCGGATATTCAAGAGGCCCTCGGGCGTCTCGGTGGCGATGAGGACCAGGCGGGTCGAGCCATGCGGCACACCGTGGCGCTGCTCCAACTTGTCGAGGCTCTGGCCGACGCGGCGGATGTCGGCGGCGTGCCGCGGCTTGGGCACCACGTACCCGTGGGGCCGGCCGGCGATGGTCTCCTCGAGGTCGCTCTCACCGTGCTCCGAGTAGATGGGGTTCATGCGGACCCACCGCTCGCGCCCGCCGAAGTCGAGCCGCTCGAGCCAGCCCCGCACGATGGGCCGGGTGGCGGCCTTGCGGTCGGGCGCCACCGCGTCTTCGAGGTCGAGGATGAGCCCGTCGGTGGGCAGGGTGAGCGCCTTGGCGATCATGCGTTCGTTGCCGCCGGGCACGAAGTGAAGCGAGCGGCGCAGCGCCCGTGCCGCCACTAGGCCCCCAGGCGCCGCATCATGGCGGCCCGGCGGCAGCGCATCACGACGTCCCCGTGCTGATTCTTGGCGCGATGCTCGAAGATGACGATCCCCCATTCGGGCCGCGAGCGCGACTCGCGCTTCTCCACCACCTCCGTCTCCGAGTAGATGGTGTCGCCGTGGAAGACAGGCTTGGGGAACTCCACCTTCTCGAAGCCGAGATTGCCCACGGTGGTCCCGAGGGTGGTGTCACCCACGGACAGCCCCACCGCAACTCCCAGGGTGAACAGACTGTTGACCAGCGGCTTGCCGAACTCCGCCTTCTGGGCGGCGTGGAAGTCCACGTGCAGCGGCTGCGGGTTCATGGTGAGGCAGGAGAAGAAGACGTTGTCCGCCTCGGTGACGGTACGGCCGGGCTGGTGCTGGAACACCTGCCCCGGCGACAGCTCCTCGAACAGCTTGCCGGCCATGTTGCTCTCCTGGCGCGCGGGGGCGCCCGCGTGGGAAATCGGTCAGCGGGAATCGGGACGGGCGAGGGCGACGGCCAGCTCCGCCCGGACCTCGTCGCTTCGCGCCACCCGCCCGAGGAGGCGCGCGAAGTTCTCGCAGCTGGCCTCGTGCAGCCGCGCGCTCGCCGCGCCGCAGCCGTCCTCCACGAGCAGGGCCCGGAAGCCGCGGTCGGCCGCGTCGCGGGCGGTGCCCTCCACGCACGAGTTGGTGGACACCCCGGTGAAGCAGAGCTGGTCCACGCCCCAGGCGCGCATCAGCCGCTCGAAGCCCGAGGAGTGGAACGCGCTCATGGTGGTCTTGTTCAGCACGGGCTCGCCGACGGCGGGGGCGAGGTCGTCCAGGATCTCGTGCTCCCGCCGGCCCGCGGTGTTGCCGATCTGCTCCGCGAACGGGCGCATGTGCGGCAGGAGATCGCTGAAGTCCGGCATCTCCGATCCCACCGTAAGATAGACCACGCGCAGGCGGTGCTCACGAAAGAATGCCAGCAGGCCCTGGATGGTGGGCACCACCACGCGCTCGATGCGCTCGAAGCGAGAGGCGCCGCTGGCCTCTTGGTCACGGTCCTTGAGCAGGCGCCCCAGGCCCTCGCGGCGGGAGGCGCTAGCGTACTGCATGTCCACCACCACCAGGGCGACGCGTGCGGGATCGAGCGCCCACGGCGGGTTGAATTGATGGGCATAATCGGGAGAGATGGCCGAGCGATCATCCATGGCGCGCCCATAGTACCGCAGGCGAAAAGGAGACTTCCATGGCCGAGCTACCCGCAGTCAAGCGCGTGGCGGTGGTGCTCTTCGACGGCTTCACCGTGCTGGACGTCTACGGCCCCGTGCAGGCCTTCGGCGCCACCCGGGTCATCAAGGAGGACGGGACGCCGCACCGCTTCTTCCAGGTCTTCACCGTCGCCGAGCGCACCGGCCCGATCAAGAGCGGCGAAGGACCGTCCACCCACGCGGACTACACGTTCGCGGACGTGCCCGACTTCGACGTCCTCGTCATCCCCGGCGGATTCGGAACCCGTCAGGCGGTCAACGACGACGTGTTCCTGACGAAGCTGGGCGCGGTCAGCCGCCGGGCCCCCATCACCACCACGGTCTGCACAGGCTCGGCCCTGCTCGCCCGCACCGGCCTCATGGACGGCCGCCCCGCCACGAGCAACAAGATCTCGTGGGATTGGGTGCAGAAGCAGGGCCCCAAGGTGCTCTGGCGCCGCAAGGCCCGCTGGGTGGACGACGGCAACCTCGTCACCTCGTCCGGGGTCTCCGCCGGCATCGACATGACCCTCGCGCTCATCGCGCGCCTGCACGGACGCGAGACGGCCGTGGCCGCCGCCCGCAACATGGAATACGTCTGGCACGAGAAGCCCGACGACGATCCTTTCGCCTGAAGGGGAGTCGAGCGTGAGGGGCGTCAGGGGGTCGCGCTCCGGTAGAAGTAGCCGGGGAATCGCCGGACGGCCGCGACGTTCACGTCGGCGTAGAGGATGCCCTCGTCCTCCCCCAGGCTCTGGATGAAGCCCTGCGCCGAGTTGGTGCCGCCGGGCTTGCCCCTGAACCACTCGGCGAGCTCGGGCAGCGAGGTGATGGGGGGCGGCACGCACACCGTGCTGTAGCCGCCGGCGCGGGGGAACCGCTCTATCAACTGCCCATCAGCACCCCGTAGACGGAGCGAGCAGGCCGCGATGTCGGCGCCGATCACCGGCTTGCCGTACTGCATGTGCCGGCCGATGACGGTGGCGGGATAGGCTTCCCCGAGGGCGAACCACCACGAGGGGTTGAAGATGATGTCGACGCCCTGCTCGACGAGAGCGTCGGCTCCCTCCGAGAAGAAGGCGAAATCCGCGCAGATCACGATGCCCAGCCGGCCGATGTCGGTCTCGATCACCTGGTAGCCCTTGCCGGGCAGCACCCCGTTGTCGATCTCCCCCTGGGTGGGGTAGCACTTGGGCTGCCGGGCGAGGATGCGGCCGTCGGGACCGATCACCGTCGCCGTGTTGTACCAGCGGGCCCGCGTCCCTTCGATCAGCCCGGCTACCACGAAGACGTGGAGCCGCTTTGCCGCCGCGCGGAGCTCCTCCTCGCCGACCCGGGGATAGAGCTCCGGGAAGCAGACGCACGCGGCGCCCGTCCGCGCCGCGGTCTCGAGCAGGGCGACCGCATGGGGGACGTCGCCACCGTTCCAAATGTCGTCGAAGAGGTCGGACTGGGGACGGGCTTGAATCGCCGCGATCTTCACGGATGAGCTCATGGGGTCCTCCGCCCTGCGGCCGCCCGGCGGGGGTCCAGGAGGTCCCGCTGGGCGTCACCGAGGAGGTTGAAGCCGAGCACGGCGAGCATGATGGCCAGCCCCGGAGCCAGCACCAGCCAGGGGGCGATGGTCATGTACTGGCGGCCCCGGCTCAGCATGCTTCCCCAGCTCGGCGCCGGCGGCTGCGTGCCGAGGCCGAGGAAGCTCAGCGCCGCTTCCACCAGGATGACGATCGAGAGACTCAGGCTCGTCTGGACGGCGAGGGTGGGCGTGATGTTGGGCAGGACATGAGCGCCGAGGATGCGCCCGTGGGACGCTCCGAGCGCGCGGGCGGCCTGGACGAAGTCCTGCGGCTTGAGGGCGAGCGTGGCACTGCGGGCGAGCACCGCGAACTGCGGGAGCGTCAGCACCGCGATGGTGAGGACGAGATTGAACGTGCTCGGACCGAGGGCCGCGACCAGGGCGATGGCGAGCAGAATCGGCGGGAAGGCGAAGAGCACGTCGAAGAGGCGCATGGCGAGCAGATCCGGCGCGCCGCCCCAGTAGCCGAGGCCCACGCCGAGCGTGGTCCCCGCGAGCACGGCCAGCGCGACGGACGGGATCGCGACGCCGAGCGACACGCGGCTCCCGTAGAGGACACGGCTCAGGATGTCGCGCCCTACCTCGTCAGTCCCGAGCAGAAAGCGCGGGCCGGGGGGTGTGATCTCCGCACCCGGGAAGATCGCGGTCGGGGCGTACGGCGCCAGCCACGGCGCGGCCAGCGCCGCCACCAGGAGTGCGGCGACGAGGAGGCCACCGGCCAGGAACGAGCCGCTGCGCCGCACCCGGGACAGGCGCCCGCGCCTCGCGCCGCCGGCCTGGCTGTTCACGCGTACAGGATCCGACGGTCGATCAGGTGGTAGAGGAGATCAAGCGCCAAGTTGACGAGCACGGCGCCTGACGTGAGCAATAGCACCGCGCCCTGGATCGTCGTGTAGTCCCGCTGGTAGATGGCATTGACGACCAGGCGACCCATGCCGGGCAGCGCGAAGACCTCCTCGATGATCACCGCGCCGCCGATGAGGTAGACGAACTGGGTGCCGGCCATGGCGACGACCGGGATCAGGGCGTTCCGGAGTGCGTGCTTGAAAACGACGGCGCGGTCGGCCACGCCTTTGGCGCGGGCGGTGCGGACGAAATCCTGGCCCAGGACGTCCAGCATGCTACTTCGGGTGAACCGCACGACGATCGCCGAGATGGCGAGCCCCAGCGAGGCCGCCGCCGGCAGCATGCCGAGCAGGCTCCGGGCGGGGCTCTCGGTGAACGGCACGTGGCCCAGGGTGGGGAGCCAGGGCGCGTAGCGCGCGCCGGCGATGATGACCACCGTCCCGATGAAGAACGCGGGCGCCGAGATGAAGAGCAGGGAGAAGACGCGCGTGGAGGCGTCGATGCCGCGCCCGGCCCGGGTGGCCGCGAGGACGCCCAGCGGAATGCCGACGGCGAGCGCGATGAACATCGCCATCAGCGCGAGCTGGAGCGTGACGGGGTAGCTCCGCGCCAGCTCGTCGCGCACGGAGAAGCCCGTGACGAGGGAGTGCCCGAGGTCGCCTCGCAGCACCTCGCCGACCCACAGGAAATACTGCACGACGAGCGGGCGATCGAGGTGGAGCGCCTGCATCAGCGCCTGCCGTGTCTGCTCGTTCTGGCTCGCCGTGATCCCGAGGAGGATGGTGACGAGGTCTCCGGGGATCAGGTGGATGAGCAGGAAGGTGAGCACCGACACGCCGAACAGCGTGGGGATCAGGAGCAGGAGGCGCTTGCCGACGTAGGCGGTCATGCCCTCACCGCCGGCAAGCGTCGCCCGTCAGCGGTCGAGCCACGTCTGCTTGAAGAAGTGCCGGCTCCGGCTTCCCGGCTGCGCCCCGGGAATGGAGGTGTAGCCCTTTACCGTGTCGCGCATCACCTCGGTCGCGCCCGAGGCGTAGGGGAAGATCAGGTAGGCCTGGTCCGCCATGTGGCGCTGGAGGTCACGGTAGATCCCGATCCGCTTCTCGCGGTCGAGCGTCGTGCGTCCCTGCTCGAGGAGCTGGTCGACCTGGGCGTCCTTGAACTTGCCGAGGTTGATGTTCGACCCGCTGTGGAAGATGTCGTAGGCATGAGCGTCGGGGTCGGGCTGCCACACCAGCGGGATCATGCTCATGCCGTCGTACTCGGTGCGGACGAAGTTCTTGAGCGCCGCCCCCCACTCCGTCTGCTTGAGCGTCACGCGGATCCCGGCCGCGGCGAGCTGCTCCTTCATGACCTCGGCGGTCCGGATGGTCTGGGGGAAGCGGGGCGAGACCTCGAGCGTGGTGTCGAGCCCGTTGGCGAGGCCGGCGTCGGCGAGCAGGCGCTTCGCCTGCGCCGGGTCGTGGGCGTAGTAGGGCAAGCCCTTCTCGTCTCCGGCGTAGCCGAACGGCGCATCGCAGGGCGGGATCTTCGTCGAGATGGCCCCGCGGCTCCGGAGGACGCTGGCGATGATTTCCCGCCTGTTGATCCCCACGCTCACCGCCCGCCGAACTCGCACGTCGGTGAACGGAGGCTTCGTCTGGTTGAAGGCCATGCCGTGCTGGGCGCAGTACCCGTTCGGCTCGCGGAGCGCGACGCCCGAGGCGCCCTGCACCTGCCGGTCGATGAGCGGGTCGACGGACCAGAGGTAGTGGACGCTCCCCGCGCGGAGCGCGGCCACGCGGGCGGCCTCGTCCGGGATGATGCGGTACTCGATGCCGTCCAGATGGGGGAGACCCGGCTCGTAGTACTTGGGATTCCGCTTGAGGACGACCGTGTTGTCGGGCACGAACCGGTCGAGCATGAAGGGCCCGGTGCCGGAGGCGGTCTTCTGGAGGTCGCCCTCCTTCTCGACGAGCTCGCGCGGGACGATGGCCGAGTAGTGGGGCGTCGCCAGGTACGAGAAGAACGGCGCGAACGACCGCTTGAGGACGAAGCGCACAGTGGATGCATCCGGCGTCTCGATCCGGTCGATGATCTGCCAGTTCGAGCGCCAGGGCGACGCCGTCTTCTCGTCGAGCATGCGCTCGAAGGAGTACTTCACGTCCTCCGCCACGAGGTCGCGCCCGTGGTGCCACGTGACGCCCTTCCGGAGCCGGAAGACGAACGTCGTGTCGCTGACGGCCTGCCAGGATTCGGCCAGGTCGCCCACGATGTTCATCTGCGGGTCGCGGCGCAGGAGGTTCGAGTAGACGTGCTCCGCGATCATCCAGCTGTGGGCGGCCGCGGATTTCTGCGGGTCGAGCCCGGGCGGGCTCACGTCGGCGGCAATGACGAGCGTGCCGCCCTTCTTCGGTGTCTGGGCGGCAGCGGGCAGGACGAGCGGCGGCGCCGCGAGCCCCACGAGCGCGAGGGCGCTCGCCTCGAGGAATGCGCGCCGGGTCGGGCCGGGCTGGAAGTGGATTGGGTGGTCGGTGCGGTCCGCCATGCCGCCCTCCAGGGCTTTCGTGCCGGTGAACTGCGCGATGTCGTGCCATAGTCCTCCGCACGCCCCATGGCGTCAAGCGTCGGGTATAATCGCGCCACCACGCGCCCCGGGAGGCCACTGATCATGACCCTTCGTCGATTCGTCTCGCTGATCTCGCTGATGTGCCTGGTCATCGCCGGCCTCGCTCTGCCCGCCGCCGCCGAGGAGCTGGTGGTGGCGACCTTCGGCGGCACCTTCGTCGACAACTCGAAGAAGTGCCATGCGGCCGCCTTCGAGAAGGCCACCGGGTCCAGCGTGAAGTACGTGCTCGGCAGCTCCGTCCAGACGATGGCGAAGCTGCGCGCCGCGGGCGCGCGCGCAGAGTTCGATGTCGCGTACATGGACAGCCAGATCGTCAAGCAGGCGAAGGCCGAGGGGCTGCTCCAGCCGCTCGAGCCGGCGAAGATCGGCCACTGGGGCGACCTCTACGACGCCTCGAAGGACAAGGACAGCCACTGGGTGTCGATGATGTTCGCCGGCACCATCATCACCTACAACACGAACCTGGTGAAGACGCCGCCGACCTCGTGGGCCGACCTCTGGAAGCCGGAATGGAAAGGCAAGCTGGCCATTCCCGACATCTCCGGCACCTCGGGTCAGCAGTTCCTGATGGCGGCGGCGCGCCTGCACGGGGGCTCCATCGAGAACATCGATCCAGGCTTCGAGGCGATCAAGAAGCTCAAGCCAAATGTCCAGATGATGTACACCCAGCCCGACCAAATCATCCCGCTGTTCGAGCGGGGCGACATCGCGCTGGCGGTGTGGTACACGGATCGCACCGGCGCCGCCGCGGCGAAGGGGGTGCCGGTGGCCGCGGCCTACCCGAAGGAGGGCGCGATCGGCATCGTGCCCACCGTTTCCGTGCCCAAGGCCAGCCAGAAGCGCGAGCTCGCCCAGAAGTACATCGCCGCCCTCCTCTCGCCGGAGGGCCAGCTCTGTTTCGCGCAGTCGCAGTTCGCCGGCCCCACCAACAAGAAGGTCCAGCTCCCGGCCGAACTGGCGAAGCTCGTGCCCTTTGGCGACCTCGTCCAGCGCATGTACTTCCCCGACACCGACTTCGTGGCGCGGAAGTTCCCGGAGTGGTCGGAGCGCTGGGGGCGCGAGATCGCGCGTTGAGCCCCGCCCCGCGGGGGGCGCGTCGCCCGCGGTGAGCGGGGCCGCGCCGGCGCTCCGGGTTTCCCGGCTCCGCAAGGCATTCGGCGCGGTCGTCGCCGTCGACGAGGTGTCCCTCGAGGCCGCGCCCGGCGAGTTTCTCTCCCTCCTGGGGCCCTCGGGCTGCGGCAAGAGCACCGTCCTCCGCATGGTGGCGGGACTCGTGGAGCCCGACGCGGGCCAGGTGGTGCTGGCGGGCGAGGACATCACGGGGGTGGCCGTCCACCGCCGGAACCTCGGGCTCGTCTTCCAGTCCTACGCGCTCTTCCCGCACATGACCGTGCTCGAGAACGTCGCCTTCGGCCTCCGGCGTCGAGGGGTGGGGGAAGCGGAGCTGCGCCCGCGCGTCGAGCGCATGCTGGAGCTGGTCCGGCTCGGCCCGCTCGGCGCGCGATATCCGCGGGAGCTCTCCGGCGGACAACAGCAGCGCGTGGCCCTCGCCCGCGCGCTCGTCACCGAGCCCCGCGTGCTCCTGCTCGACGAGCCGCTCTCGAACCTCGATGCCCTTCTGCGCGACGAGATGCGGGTGGAGCTGAAGCGGCTGCAGGAGCGCCTCGGGACGACGATGATCTTCGTCACCCACGATCAGGCCGAGGCGCTGATCCTGTCGGACCGGGTGGTGGTCATGGAGGCCGGGCGCGTGGAGCAGATCGGGCGGCCGGAAGAAGTCTATCGCCGCCCGGCCACGCCCTTCGTCGCGCGGTTCCTGGGGCGGGCGAACTTCCTGTCCGGCACGGTGGCGGCGACCGACGCGGGCGGTATCGTCGTCGCGGTCGAGGGCGGGCTCGCGGTCGTGGCCAGTCCGCGGCCGGGCGTGGCCCCGGGGCAGCGCGTGCAGGTGACGATCCGCCAGGAGAGCATTCGGCTCGGGCCGCCCGGCGCCGGCGGCGAGCGGCCCAATCGCTTCGCGGCGACCGTGGTGTTCCACGCCTTCGCGGGGCAAGCGCATCACTATGTCGTGCAGCTGGCGGACGGGCGCGAGCTGGAAGTGGCGGCGCCGGGCGGAGCGCCGGCCCTCGCGCGCGGGGCGCGGGCGCTCGTGGAGTGGGGTCCCGAGGACGTGGTGCTCCTTGCCGGCGGCGACGGAGGCGCGCGGTGAGGGGCGGGCGCGGCTGGGGGCTGCTGCTGCCCGCGGTGCTGCTGCTCCTCGTGGCCTTCGTGGTTCCGGTCGGCCTGATGGTGCCGACCAGCTTCCGTCCCTACGTCCCGCTGGTCGGCATCACCAGCGGATTTACCGTGAGTTACTACACCCGGCTCGTGACCGACTCGTACTATCTGGAGATCATCGGCCGGACCCTCGCGCTGGGGCTCACGGTGACGCTCTCGACACTGCTGATCGGCTATCCCCTGGCGTACTTCCTCGCGCGCAGCCCCTCGCGGTGGCGAAACTGGCTGACCATCCTCGTCGTCTTCCCCTTGTACTTGAACCTCGTCGTGCGCACGTTCGGCTGGATCGCCCTGCTCGCGCAGAACGGCCTAGTGAACCAGGCCCTCCAGGCTCTGGGCGTCGTGCAGGAGCCGGTAAAGCTCCTGTTCAACTTCGCCGGCCTCTTGATCGCGCTGACCCACATCTTTCTCCCGTTCATGGTGCTCGTTCTCATCGGCCCCATCCAGAACATCCCGCGCGACGTGGAGGATGCCGCCCGCGTCCTCGGCGCCTCCTGGGGCAGCACCTTCCTGCGCGTCACGCTCCCTCTCTCGATGCCCGGCATCCTTTCCGGCTCCATCCTCGTGTTCGTGCTCACCATCAGCGCCCTGGTGACGCCGCGCCTGCTCGGCGGACCGACCTACCAGGTGATGTCCACCCTCATCTACGACGAGTTCCTCCAGCGGCTCAACTGGCCGGCCGGCTCCGCTGAGGCGCTGCTGCTCACGCTGATGGTGCTGGCGCTCGTCTTCCTGTCCGGCGTGCTCACGCGCCGGACCGGTGCCCGCGCGTGACGGCGGCGCGGGTCCGCGGGTGGCTCCTGCGGGCATGGGTGACCCTGGTCTTCGCCTTCCTGATGCTGCCCGTGGTGGTGGTCGCGCTCGCGTCCTTCAGCCGCACGTCGTACCTCACCGTGCCCCCGAAGGGCTTGACGCTGCGCTGGTTCGGCGTGGTGCTCGGCGATCCCGAGTACCTCCACGCCATCGGCTTCAGCCTGGGTCTCGCCGTGCTCGCGACGGCGGGCTCCCTCGTCGCCGGCGTGGCCGCGTCCTACGCGTTGCTGCGCCGCCGCGTGCCCGGCGGGGCCCTCGTCTCGGCGGTGCTGAACGCGCCCCTCATCTTCCCGGGCGTGGTGGTGGGCGTCGCGCTGTTGCAGTTCTACGCGCTGGTGCACATGAACGGCACGCTGGTCGGCCTGGCCCTCGCCCACATGGTGATCACCGTGCCCTATGTCGTGCGGGCGGTGATGGCGAGCCTCCAGGGCATCGATCCCGAGCTCGAGAGCGCCGCCCGCGTCCTGGGTGCGAGCGGGCCGGTCGCCTTCTTCACGGTCACGCTGCCCCTCATCCGCCCCGGCATCGCCGCCGGCGCGCTCTTCTCGTTCATCGTGTCGTTCGACAACGTGCCGGTGTCGATCTTCCTGCTGGGGGCGGGCCAGATGACCCTCCCCGTGAAGATCTTCACCGCCATCGAATACGGCGTGGACCCGTCCATCGCCGCCATCTCCACCATGCTGATCGTGCTCACCGGCCTCGGGCTCGCCGCCGCCGAGCGCTGGATCGGCTTTCACCGCTTCGTCTGAGGGGGAACGTCATGGCATCTGTCGTCGAGGGCCGGCTCTCCGGGCGGATCGCGGTGGTGACGGGTGCGGCTAACGGCATCGGCCGGGCCAGCGCGCTGCGCCTGGCCCGCGAGGGGGCCGATCTCGTCCTGGTCGATCGGGAGGCGGACCCCTTGCAGGAGGCGGCGCGTGCCGTCGAAGCGGCCGACCGGCAAGCGCTGCCCCTCGTGGCGGATTGGACCGATGCCGAGGCCGTCCGGGAGGCCCTGGCGGCGGCCCGCCACCGCTTCGGACGGATCGACATCTTGTTCAACAACGTCGGGCAGAGCGCCCGCGAGCGCGCCAGCGAGTTCCATTTATCGGTAGAAGAAACATGGCGGTTTGTCATCGAGGTGTCGCTCCTCACCGCCATGCGGGCCACGCGCCTGGTGGTCGAGGAGATGCGTACGCGTCGGAGCGGCCGCATCGTCAACATGTCGACGGAGTCCGCCTTCTACGGCGACGTGGGGTTCGTCGACTACGCGGCGGCGAAGATGGGGGTGGTGGGCTTCACCCGCTCCCTCGCGCGCGAGCTGGCGCCCTTTCACGTCAACGTCAACGCCGTGTGTCCGGGCGCCATCCGCACCCGCGCGCACGACCGGCTGCCGCGCGAGGTGATCGACAAGGTGCGAAACAGCGTGCCCATGGGCTACGTGGCCGAGCCCGAGGACGTGGCCGGCGTGGTCGCGTTCCTGGCCAGCGACGACGCGCGCTACATCACCGGGCAGTCGATCCTGATCGACGGCGGCCGGTGGATGATCTGACCGGGTTTATGGGCGAGGGGGCGTCGTCCGGCACCCGAGCGAAGGGAAAGCGCCACCGGGGCGTGCTTCACCTCGGTCCGGCCGGATACAGCGGCCCGTGGCCCTTGCCCCCTCGGGGACTGGAGGCTATAGTCGGTCCGAGTCTGCAACGACAGGAGCACCAGGGCTGAGTTGCCCGCGCGGGGAGGAGATTCCGGAATGAACCGCCTCAGCCGTCGGCAGTGGCTCACCGGCGCGGCCGTCACGGCTGCCGCCGCGGCGCTAGGAGCGCCGTCGGTTCACGCCCAGAAGCGCAGTCCGACTCTCCGCTTCGCCGCGGAGGCCGATCTGAAGGTCCTCGATCCGGTCTGGCAGACCGCCTACATCACCCGCAATCACGGCTACATGGTGTACGACACTCTTTTCGGCATGGACGAGGGCTTTCGCATCAAACCGCAAATGGTCGATCGGGTCACCGTGGCTCCGGACAGCATGAAATACACGTTCATGCTGCGCGACGGCCTCCGCTGGCACGATGGACAACCTGTCCTGTCGGAAGATTGTGTGGAGTCACTGAAGCGCTGGGGAAAGAAGGATCGCTTCGGTCAGCTCCTCATGGCGCACACGGGGAAACTCGCTCCCGTCGACAAGAGGACGTTCACGCTCGAGCTCGCGGAACGGTTCGGCCCCGTACTCGACGCCCTCGGAAAGCCGTCGAGCAACGTGCCTTTCATGATGCCGGCTCGGATCGCGTCCACGTCTCCGGACGAACAGATCAAGGAAGTCGTGGGCTCGGGACCGTTCAAGTTCTCGAGAGACGACTGGCAACCGGGTAAGCAGGCCGTGTACGTGCGTAACCCCGACTACGTCCCGCGCCCCGAGGCGCCGAGCGGCTCAACCGGCGGCAAGAACGTATACCTCGACAAGGTGATCTGGCGGTACATCCCCGACCCCATGGACGCGGCGGCCGCCCTCGAAGCGGGTGAGGTGGACTGGTGGCAGGAACCGCCGCTCGACTTCATGCCGAAGATTGAGCAGAACCCTGACCTGCAGACGTTCCTCTTCGATCCCGTCGGGGCCCAGGGCTGGCTCCGGCCGAACCGTCTCCACCCGCCGTTCAACAACAGGAAGGCGCGCGAGGCACTGCTCCACATGATGGACCAGGTGACATATCTTGCTTGGGCCATCGGACCGTCGAAATACTATCGGCCCTGCCATTCGGTCTTTGCCTGCGGCAGCCCTTACACGACGACGGCCGGCGCCGAGTCGATCACGAAGCACAACCTCGACAGGGCGAGGCAGCTCGTGAGGGAGTCGGGGTACGATGGCCGGCCGATCGTGGTGATCCATGTCACCGACCGGTCGCACATGAACGCCGCCGCAATCGTTACGCGCCAGCGGCTCGAGTCGATCGGCTTCAACGTCATTCTCAAGCCGATGGACTGGTCGACGAACCTCGTCGTGCGGGCGCGCAAGGAGGCGCCCGACAAGGGCGGCTGGAACCTGCTCCACACGTGGTGGCAAGCGGTGGACGTCATGAATCCTGCCGTCCACGCCGGCGTGTCGGGCGCCGGCCCGCGCGCCTGGTTCGGCTGGCCGGACATCCCGCAGCTCGAGAAGCTCGTCACCGACTGGGCGCGCGCAACCGATGATACAAGACGGAGGCAGCTCGCCGACGAGGTCCAGAGGGTTGCCCTCAGCGAGGCGACGTACGTACCGTGGGGAGAATGGTTCCAGCCAACGGCCTTCCGAAAGAATGTCCAGGGCGTCCTCAAGTTCGTCGCGCCGATTTTCTGGAACGTGAGGGTCACGTAAGGGCGATCGCGGCGCCCCGCCAGTCTCATCGGCCGGGCGCGCGCGCCTCCGCGCGCAGCGCCGGTCGCAGCGCGTCGGCGACCTCGTCGCAGCGGGCCAGCCAGACCCGCGGATGGCCGAGGATGTACTGGATCAGCTCTTCGAGGAGCGTGATACGGGAGGGGCGCCCGATGATCTGGGGGTGCATGGCGAGGCAGAAGTACCGGTCCTCACGATAGAGCACGTCGAACTCCCGCCGCCAGGCTTCGAAGACCGCCGAGGGCGCCTGCATGGTGCGACCGGGGAGCGTGATCGAGTACTGGAAGAACGGCGCATCGTCCAGCACCCACGCGAAGGGAAACTCGACGATGTCGGTGAGCCGGCCGTCGATCGTGTGGAGATAGGGCGAGTCGTCGTCGAAGTAGTTCGAGGAGTAGCCAAACCCGTACTCCGCCAGCATCCGGAGGGTGTGGGCGCTGAACTCCGCCGCCGGTGAGCGGTAGCCGACCGGCTTCCGGCCCGTCATGCGCTGGATGATCTCGATCCCCTTGTCCATCTCCTCTCGCTCCTGCTCGAGGGTGAGGTTGACGATCCAGGCGTGAGACCAGGAGTGATGGGCGATCTCGTGGCCGCGCTTGAGGATCTCCTCGACCATCGTAGGTCGTTGCTGCATCACGAGCCCCGGGACGAAGAACGTCACCTTGAGCCCGTAACGGCCAAGGAGGTCGAGGATGCGCGGCATGCCCACCTTCCAGCCGTAGGCCCCCTGGCTCATCACGATGGGGCGCTCGGCGTTCTTGGGATCGCGACCTGTCCACATGGTCTCGGCGTCGATGTCGAAGCTGAGCAGGACCGGGAATCCGTTGGGCGAGAGCGGCATGAGACGCCTCCGAGGCTCGGTGCGAAGGGTCAGAGGGGCATCGGGCGCGCGCATGGGCGCTCGCGCTCGAGGTGCTCGGCCAGGGCGAGCACGCGGCGATCCGCGTACCAGGGACCGACGATCTGGAGCCCGATGGGCAGGCCATCCGACGACCACCCGCATGGCAGCGAGACGGCCGGATGGCCGGAGAGGTTGAAGGGCCACAAATACGGATACCAGGCGCCGCGGATCGAGCCGGCGGCCTCGCCGCCGATGGAGATGGGCTCGAAGGGATCGTGGTCGGCCGCGAGGGCCGGGCGGGCGATGGTCGGGGACACAAGGAGGTCGTAGCGCTGGAACAGAGCGTGGACGCGACGATAGAGGGCGGTCCGCTGGCCGAGCGCGGTCGCCCAGTCCGGCGCCGACCACCGCGCGCCCTCCTCGACCGTCTGCTGCAGGCTCCGCGCCACCTTGTCGCCGAACTTCGCCATGTGCGGGCCGACGCGCGCGGCCAGGCCACCCTGGAGCACCACCAGGAAGGCGTCCTCGAGGGCGGCGAAGTTCTCGTCCACGGTTTCGACATGCGCGCCCTCGCCCTCGAGATGGCGCACCGCCGCCTCGCAGGAGGCGAGCACCTCGCCGTCGACGAGCCGGTTGCCCACCCGGGGGAGCCACCCGAGCCGCAGGCCTCGCACCTCGACGCGGCGAGGGTCGTCCAGCGGCTCCGGACGCGAGTGGGGATCGGCAGGATCGAACCCGACGATCACGTCGAGGCAGGCGGCGACCTCGGCCACGCTCCGCGCCATGGGCCCGATGTAGGAAGTGGTCGAGAACAGATCGGCCTGGTGGACGTGCGGGACGCGTCCCAGGGTGGGCTTGAGCCCGACGACGCCGCAGCAGGCGGCGGGAATGCGGATGGAGCCACCTCCGTCGGTGCCGAGGGCGAGCGGTCCCTGCCCGGTGGCCACCGCCGCCGCGGCGCCGCCGGACGACCCGCCCGCGGTGCGGGAGAGATCCCACGGATTCCGCGTGACGCCGAAGAGGGGACTGTCGGTCAACGGCTTGTGACCGAACTCGGGGGTCGTCGTCTTGCCGATGAGGATGGCGCCGGCTTCTCGCAGCCGGCGGACCGGCACCGCGTCCTCGGCCGGCACCTGGTCGGCGAAGATCAACGAGCCCATCGTCGCCCGCACGCCCTTGGTGAACAGCAGATCCTTGACCGAGAACGGCACGCCGTGGAGCGGGCCGACCGCTCCGCCCGCCATCACCGTCGCCTCGGCCCGGCGAGCGGCTTCCCGGGCCTCGTCCGCGGTCACGGTGATGAAGGCGTTCACGACCGGTTGGAGCGCCTCGATCCGCCGGAGAACGGCGTCGACGACCTCGACGGGTGAGATGGCCTTCGTGCGGATCTGACGGGCGAGGGTCAGCGCATCGGTCTGGATCATGACCACGCCAGTCTACCTTGCCACAACGGGCCGTCGATTCCGTGCCTCGTCGTTCGTCCATAGAATGAGAGGAAGGAGGCACCATGATCAAGGGACTGGCGGGTGCGACGATCTGGAGCGAGGACCTGAATCGGCTGCTGCCGTTCTATCGGGACACGCTGGGGCTCGCGGCACGGGTCGCGACCCCCGGCTTCGTGGTCTTCGGCGAGGCCGGCCAACCGGCGCTGGCGCTGGGCACCCACAGCGAGGTGCACGGGCCCAATGTCGACCCCGCGCGGCACATGGTCGGGTTGCTGAGCGACGACGTGACCAAGGACTGGCAGCGCCTGAAGGCCGCGGGGGTCCCCTTCATCGAGGAGCCCACCGACTACGGCAACTTCCGCATCGCGACCCTGAAGGACCCCGAGGGCAATCTGGTCCAGCTCCTGGAGCCCCTCCGGGCGCGCTGAGCCCGGGCGCGAGCCCGCGAGACGGGAGGCCCACCATTACGACCCCAATCGTGAAGACCGCGGCCGCCGCCGACGAGGCAGCGGCGATCGACGTGCTGGTCCTGGCCTTCGCCTCGGATCCCGTCGTGCGCTGGACGTGGCGCGATCCGAGCGTATATCTGGCGAGCTTCCCGGCCTTCGCGCGGGCCTTCGGGGGCCGGGCGTTCGCCCACGGAAGCGGCGACTACATCGACGGCTACGCGGGCACGGCGCTCTGGCTTCCGCCGGGCGAGCATCCCGACGGAGAGGCGCTGGACGCGGTCTTCGTGCGCAGCGTGCCCGAGGCGATCGGGAAGGACGGCGCCGCGCTGATGGAGCAGATGGGCCGCTACCACCCCCGCGAGCCCCACTGGTACCTGCCGCTCATCGGCGTGGATCCGAGCTGCCAGGGGAAAGGATACGGCGCGGCGCTGATGCGACACGCCCTGAGCCGGTGCGATCGAGACGGAGCGCCCGCCTATCTCGAGTCGACCAACCCGCGGAACATCACGCTCTACGAGCGGCACGGGTTCGAGCGGCTGGGGACCGTTCAGGTCGGCACATCGCCCCCCATCGTCCCGATGCTCCGCCGGGCGCGCTAGCCGCCCGGCGCCGCGCGCCGCGGCGACTCGGATCTACACGGCCGGACGGGCGAGGACGGCATTGTCGATCTTGCGCGTCAGGAGCCGGCCGTCGCTCGTGGAGCCGAGCAGCTTGCCCTTCTCGGCGATGACCTTGCCGCGGAGGATGGTCAGGACGGGCCAGCCGGTGATCTGCCAGCCCTCCCAGGGGCTGTAGTCGGCGACGTGGAAGTCGTCCTTCGTCAACGCCTTCCGAATGGTCGGGTCGATCAGGACGATGTCGGCATCGCTGCCCGGGGCCAGCACGCCCTTCTTCGGGTAGAGGCCGAGGATGCGCGCGGCGTTGGTGGCGGTGATGTCGGCGAAGCGCGTGAGCGTCATCCCGCGCTTGCCCACGCCCTCCGTCCAGGCAATGCCCAGCCGCGCCTCCGCGCCGAGGTTGCCGCCCGTCACGTCCTCGATGGTCTTGCCCTTGAGCTTCAGCTCGAGGTTGGTGGGGTACTCGTCGGTGGCGAGCGTGGACACCGCGTCGTGCACGAGGCCGTCCCAGAGCGCCTGCTGGTCCTCGGGGAACTTCAGCGAGGGATACGTGTGGGAGCAGAAGCCGCGCGGCGTCTTGTAGTACTCCGCGTTGAAGCAGGCGTACTGGTGCAGAGTCTCCGCGTAGATGGGCAGGCCCTGCCCGCGCGCTTCCGCCACCGCGTCCACGCCCTCCTTGGCGGAGGCGTGGACGAAGTACACCGCCGCGCCGGACGCCTTCGCCAGCGCGATCGTGCGGCGGAAGGCGAGCTGCTCCGACAGCTTGGTGTGCACGAGATGGAGGTTCGCCCCCTCCATCCGCTTCTCCTCGCGGAAGCGCTCGTAGTTGAACTGCACGAGGTCCTCGTCCTCGCCGTGCACGACCATGAGCCCGCCCGCCGGCGCGACCTTCTCCATCGCGTGAAGGATGCGGCCGAAGTCGATCCGGTTACCCGCGCGCTTGGGATGCGGCGGCAGCACGTTGGTGGTGAAGACCTTGAACGACGGGAAGCCCTGCTGAATGGCCTCGGGAATCTGCTCGAAGATCCGGAGCGGGAGCGCCCCCGCCAAGGTGATATGGAAGGTGTAGTCCACGTGGGAATTGCCCTTCCAGCGGGCGGCCCGCCGCTCCACCACCGGCAACATGTCCCCGACATCCGGGCGTACGTAGGCGAAGTCCACGTGGGTGGTGGTGCCGCCGCACGCCATGCCCTTGGTGTCCTCCTCGGGCCCCAGCGTTTCCGACGGCTCGTCCGGGTGCGACATGATCGAGTGGGCGAGGTGCGCGTGGGGCTCCACGCCGCCCGGCGTGACGATCTTGCCCGTCGCGTCGATGACCCGCGCCGACGCGGCGGGAAGCGCGCCGGGGGCGGCGATGGCGACTATTACCTCCCCCTCAACGCCGATATCCCAAAGGCCCACGCCACCAGGAGTGATGACCTGCCCGCCGCGGATCACGAGATCGAGCGCCATTGGGGCTTCCTCCTCACATGCCGAGATACGCGCGCTTCACGTGCTCGTTGCCGAGAAGCTCGGAGCCGCTGCCCTCGAGCACCACGCGGCCATTTTCCAGGACATATCCCCGCCGCGCCAGCCCCAGCGCCTGCCGGGTGTTCTGCTCGACGAGCAGCACGGTGGTGCCCGCCCGGTTGATGGCGGCGATGGTGCGGAAGATCTCCTGCACCACCATGGGAGCCAGCCCGAGCGAGGGCTCGTCGAGCATCAGCAGGCGTGGCCGCGCCATGAGCGCTCGGCCGATGGCGAGCATCTGCTGCTGGCCGCCCGACATGGTACCCGCCGCCTGGCCCGCCCGCTCGCTCAGGATGGGGAACAGCTCGTACACGCGGCGGAGGCTCTCCTCGCGGTGCGGCCGCGCGCGGGACGAGTAGGAGCCGAGCTCGAGGTTCTCCTTCACCGAGAGGCCGGGGAAGATCTTGCGCCCCTCCGGCACCTGCACCACGCCGTCCGCCACCACGTCGTGGCTGGGGAGCCGGTCGATGCGGCGGCCGGCGAGGAGGATCTCGCCGGTCCGCGCGCGGAGGAGGCCCGAGATGGTCCGGAGCATGGTGGTCTTCCCGGCGCCGTTGGCGCCCACCACCGTGAGGATCTCGCCCTCCTCGATGGCCATGGACACGCCGCGGAGCGCGGGCAGGTCGCCGTACGCCACGTCCACGCCGCGGAGCTCGAGCAGGCTCATGCCCCTTCCCCTTCGTCCCCCAGGTACGCTTCGATGACGCGCCGGTCGAGCGCCACCGCCTCCGGCCGGCCCTCGGCGATCTTCTCGCCATGATGCAGGACGACGAGGCGGTGGGACAGGGCCATGATCGCCCGCATCACATGCTCGATGATCAGCAGGGTCACCCCGCGGGCGTGGATGCCGCGAATGAGGCCGATGATGGCCTCGATCTCGGTGGGATTGAGCCCCGACATCACCTCGTCCAGGAGCAGGAGCTCGGGGCGGGTAGCGAGCCCCCGCGCCATCTCGAGCCGCTTCCGGTCGGACAGGGTGAGGTCGCGCGCCGGCACGTGGCGGCGCGCCCCGAGGCCCACGAAGTCGAGCGTCTCCTCCGCGATCCGCCGCGCCGCCGAGGTGTCGCGCTCGCGATTGAACGCCCCCACCATGACGTTCTCGACGGCGGTGAGGCCGGCGAACGGCTGGACGAGCTGGAACGTCCGCGCGAGCCCGCGGCGACAGATCGCGTGCGGCTTGAGGCCCACGATGGACGCGCCTTTGAAGCGAATGGCGCCGGCGCTGGGCGCATGGAAGCCCGCGACGAGGTGGAACACGGTGGTCTTGCCGGCGCCGTTGGGCCCGATGAGCCCGACGATCTCGCCGGCGTCAACGGTGAGATCGAGATGCGACACCGCGGCGAGGCCGCCGAATCGCTTCGCGAGGCCGGCGAGCTCGAGCAGCCTCATCCCGCCCGCATCCGGCGCGTGCGGAGCCAGCCGATCAACCCCTGCGGCAGGAACGAGATGACCAGCATGAGGACGAGGCCGTACAGCATAATGTCGGCGCCGGCCCGGCCCCGCAAGAGCGCGCGCGTCAGCTCCGACACGGGGGTGAGGACGAAGGCGCCGAGGAGGGGGCCCAGCACGGTGCCGGCGCCGCCCACGATCGCGGGCAAGAGGCCCTGGATGGAGATGCCGGGTCCGAAGGTGATGGTGGGGTCGATGTAGGCGAAGTACTGCGCGTAGAAGGTGCCGCCCAGCGCGGTGAGAAACGCCGACAGCGCCATGGCGCTGAGCTTGGCGCCGAGCGCGTTCACGCCCGCCGCCTCCGCCGCGTCCTCGTTCTCGCGCACCGCGACCAGGGCATACCCGAGCCGCGTCCGGGCGAGCACACGCGTCAGGAGCAGCGCGCCCGCCGTGAGGGCGAGGATCACGTAGTAGTACGGCAGCTTGTGCGCGAATACGAAGAGGGCGGGGGCGGCGGCGCTGGTGGGGATGACGAGGCCGATGGATGCCCCGACCACCTTGAGGTTGACCGCCACCACCCGCAGCATCTCGGCGAAGGCGAGGGTGACGAGGGAGAAGTACGGCCCCCGGAGCCCGTAGCGGAAGGAGAGGTATCCCTCGAAGAGCCCGAAGCCGGCGGCGAGGACGCCGCCCGCGAGCATACCGAGCCACGGCGACAACCCCGCCCGGAGAAAGAGCAGGGTGGAGGTGTAGGCCCCGATCCCGAAGAACGCGGCGTGGCCGAAGGAGAACTGGCCCGCGTAGCCGCCGAGGATGTTCCAGGCCAGGCCGAGGTACGCGAAGAAGAGAACGCTGATGAGGATCTCGAGCGGGTACTTGGGCAGGAACGGCGGCGCCGCCACCAGGGCGGCGACCGCGAGCCCGGCGAGGGCCTTCTCACCCACGCGGGCGCCCGAAGAGGCCTTCCGGCCGGAACAGGAGCACGAGCACGAAGATCACGAAGACCACGAGCTGCTTGAGCGACCCGGGCAGGAATGCGGCGCCCAGCGACTCCGCGAGGCCCACGATGAGGCCGCCCACGAGGGCGCCGAGGAAGTTCCCCATCCCCCCCAGCACCACCACCACGAAGGCCATGATGTTGAACGACTCGCCCACGTCGGGCGCGATGTAGAAGAACGGCGTGATGAGGGCGCCCGCTGCCGCCACGCACGCGGATCCGATCCCGAACGCGACGCCGCGGATGCGACGGACGTCGATCCCCACCAGCATGGCGCCCTCGCGCTCCTCGGACAGCGCGCGGATGGCCTTACCCAGGTCGGTGTAGCGCAGCATTCCATAGAGGGCGAAGGCGATGGCGACCGCCCCGCCCGCCGCGACGAGCCGCGACACCTCCACCAGCGCCTCCCCGATCACGAACGACGCGTTCGCGTAGGGGACGCGGAGGGTCCGGAAGTCGCCTTGCCAGAGGACGAGGGCCAGATTCTCCAGGAAGAGCGCCAGCCCCAGGGTGAGGAGGAGCTGATTGTGCTCGGCGGCGTCACGATTCGGCTCGATGACGAGGCGCTCGATGGCCACCCCGAGCACGAAGAACGCGGGCGCGGTGAGAAGCACCGAGGCGTAGGGATCAAGGCCGATCCCGACCCAGAGCCAGTAGGAGGCGTACATCCCCAGCATCATCACGGCGCCGTGCGCGAAATTGATGATGCGCAGGACGCCGAAGATCAGGGTAAGGCCGCTCGCGACGAGGCCGTAGACGCCCCCGAGCAGGAGCCCGCTGACGAGGGCCTGGAGGAGAAGCCCGCCGTTCAATGCCCGCGCTCGGCGGGCCCTACCCCTTCCACTTCGGCACGGGGAACACCGGCTTGGACTCGGCGAAGCGGGCCGGCCCCACCACGGTGGGCCGGCCGTTCTGCACCTGGAGCAGCGCCGGCGAGGCGTTGACGTTCTCGCCGGTGTCGTCGAAGCGGATCGCGTCCTGGGTGAGGATGTGGTCGGTGAGGTTGGTCTTGGCGATGGCGTCGCGCACCTTGTCGCGGTCGGTGGAGGCGGCGCGCTCCAGCGCGTCTTTCAAGACGAACGTCACCTGGTAGCCCTGGACGCCGTGGTTCGCCATGGGCGAGCTGAAGCGCTTCTGGTAGGCCTCGAACACCGCCTTGGCGCGGGCGCTCTGGGGATTGTGCCAGTAGTTACCGTCGAAGAGATGCTCGGTGAGCTCGCGGTTCTCGCCGATGAAGCGCGGGTTGGAGTACGCGGCGTTGGCCAGCCCCACCAGGGCATGCACGCCGATGCGGAGCTTTGCCGACGTCTCCGCGATGAGCTTGGAATCGCCGTAGTAACCGCTGATGACGAGCAGGTCGGGGCGCGCCGCCTTGATCTTGGCGAGCTCGGAGGTGAAGTCGGGCGAGCGCAGGCTGTAGGGCACCCGCTGCACCAGCTCGTACCCCACCGTCTTGGCGAAGGCTTCCACGTGGTTGCCCATGGTCGTCCCGAAGTTGCCGTCCTCGTGCATCATGGCCACCCGCTTGATGGGCACGTTGGCGGCCTTGGCGATCTCGAACATGTTGTTCACGGTCAGCGTGGCCATTGCCTTGCCGTTGGGCTGCATGCGGAACGTGTAGCGCAGCCCGCCCTCGGTGAGGTTGTCGGCGACGGCGGCGAGCAGGAGAAAGGGCGTGCGGGCCTTCTCGGTGTCCTGGCGCACGGAGAAGGCGACCAGACTCGAAAAGGGGCCGATCAGCGCGACCACACCCTGGTCGATCAGCCGCTGCGCCTCGGACTTGCCCAGCTCGACCTTGTTCTGGGTGTCGCCGGGAAGCAAGGCGAGCTTGGCGCCGCCGAGCGCCTTGATGCCCCCCGCCGCGTTGATCTCCTCCACCGCGAGCACGATACCGTTGAGCGCGAGCTGCGCCTCGAAGGCGAGCGGGCCGGTGACGGGCAGGATGTAGCCGACTTTCACCTCTCGCGCCTGCCCGCGCGCGATCGCGGGGAAGCCGGCCGCCGCGCCGGCGGCGCCGAGCGTGGTGAGGAAGCCGCGCCGGCTCAGGGGGGAAAGGGAGACCTGCCGGATCTCGTCGCGCATTGCTTGCTCCTCCTCGCGGAAAGGGGGACTGCCTCGACGCCTGCTCGTGCCGGGAAAATCGCGCGCTCAGGCTAGCATCGTCGTCGCGTCCGCCACAAGCCCGGCGCGCCGAAGAGATCGAGGCCCGACCTGCTCCACCCTGTTCCATCCCGCCGACGCCGCGCTGCCGTGGCTGCGACCGGCCGAGTCCGGCGATTTCGTCGTGGGCGCGAAGCAGACGGTGACGCTGACGCGCCAGTTCCGGGTGGTCGATCCGGACTAGATTCCGCCCCGCGACCCTGCCGCAGCCCCATTCCGATGCGGTTCCGTGACAATCCCCAACTTACCCACCGGTTGTGGATGAATCGAGTTCGGACCCCACCATATGGTGCCCGGCGCACCGGGCAAGCCTAAAACGCACATGTTGACAGGGGTTTAAGCTTTGGGTACAGTTGTTCCCGAACGCCGACCCCCGCAGTGGCAGGTTGCCCCTACGTAGGTAGGAGGGCCGAATGATCACGGTTCCCGCGCACCGGGTGAAGCAATTCGGGGTGGAGTTCTTCCAGGCATCCTTCTCCGCCAAGGACATCGACCGGCTCGTGAAGTTCGAGGTTCTGGGCTATGCCGGCAAGGATGCTCCCGCCCCCAAGGCCGCCCGCCGCAATCGGGCTCGCGTGAACTGGGAGATGCTCGAAAAGCGGATCGGCGAGAGCGAAGCCGCCTATCAGCGGCCCGTCATCCGGCGCAAGATCGACGAGCTGGTCGCCTACTATCGCGACTGCAAGGAGGCGGGCACGCTCCCCGCCATCCCGGGCGCCGTCATCATCACCTCCGAGAAGCGCTTCACCTTCACCCCGATGGCGAGCCAGCACGATCTCGGGCTGCTACAGATCCCCGAGGAGCACGGCGTGCTGCGCGTGCTCGACGGCCAGCACCGGCTGCTCGCGCTGCACGCCCTCACCCAGGCGGGGGAAAACCTCGGCATCGAGGTGCCGGCGGTGCTGTTCGACCGGCTCGACGCGCGCCAGATCGTGGAGCTCTTCGTCACCATCAATGCCAAGCACACGCGGCTCAATCCCTCGCACATCGTCAGCCTGGCCGGACGCAAGCTCTACCCGGATCCGAATCAGGCGCTCGCCCACGACGTCATTCGGTCGCTCAACGAGGACCAGACCTCGCCGCTGCACGGTGAGATCAAGATGCTGGGCACCGGTCGCGGGCGGGTGTCGCAGGCCCCCCTCGCCGAGGAGATCGTCGACTTTCTCGAGACGGTCGAGAAGATCGGCGGCGGGGCCCGCATGAGCGAGCTTCGCAAGGAAGCCAAGCGCTTCTTCCTCAACTACATGAAGGCGGTGGCGGGCGTGTTCCCCACCGCTTGGGTCGGGCGCAAGTACTCGATCAAGACCGGCGCCGCCCTGCGCGCGTTCATCCGCGTGGCGCCGGACGTGATGGCGCGCGCGCGCGAGCTGCGCCGCGACGCCTTCGACCACAACGCCATCCGCGAGGCGGTCAAGCCCTGGGGTGAGCGGCTCCGCGACCGGCGCTTCGAGACGGAAGGCGAGTGGCGAACCAAGCTCGCCGGCGGCACCCGCGGCACCGTCGAGGCGCTCACGCGCGAGCTGCGCGAGGCGATGCGGAGCTAGCGGCCGGTCTTCAGCCGGTCAGCCGTTCTCGGGCCAAGCAAAGTTGGCCTCGAGGATCTCGAAGGTCTTCTTCCCCGCGGGCAGCTGGGCGATCACCGTGTCGCCCACCTTCTTGCCGATGAGGGTGCGAGCGAGCGGGGCGAGCACGGAGATACGGCCGCGCGCGGGGTCAGCCTCTTCGGAGCCGACGATCCAGTAGGCGACCTCCTTGCCGTCCTGCTCTTCGAGCCGCACGGTGGAGCCGAAGGTGATGCGGTCGCCGGAGGTCGGGGGGTCGATGACCTCGGCGGTGGCGAGCTTGCCCTCGAGGTCGGCGATGCGGGCTTCCGTCATGCCCTGCTTCTCGCGGGCGGCGTGGTACTCGGCGTTCTCCGACAGGTCGCCGTGGGCCCGCGCCTCGGCGATCGCCCGGGTGATGGCGGGGCGCTCGACGTGCTTGAGCCGCTCGAGCTCGGTCCGCAGTCGGTCGTGGCCTTTTCGTGTCATCGGAGTGCGCTGAATCCCCATTGGGGCAACATGTTACGACACGGCGCGGGCTGCGTCGAGGGCCCGCCGACCGCGAGGTTTCTTGGGGTACACTGGGGACCTCATGACGACCGTCCACAGGTTGGCCTGTGTCGCGCTCGCCGTACTCGCCGCGGCGGCGTGCGGCAAGTCGGACGCCCAGAGCCCGCCGGCGACGCCGAAGGCCGCCACCAACAACTTCAAGCCGCTGCCCATCAACGTAGCCAAGGCCGAGTCGCGCTCCGTGCAGCGCGCCGTGGAGACCGTGGGCAGCCTGGTCGCCTGGGTGGAGACGGTGGTCAAGACCGAGCAGCCCGGCACCGTGTCCAAGCTGCTCGTGGACCTGGGGGATTCCGTCACCCAGGGCAAGATCCTCGCCGAGTACGACACGCGGGAGTTCCAGCTGGCGGTGGATCAGGCCGAGGCCGATCTCCTGTCCAGCCGCCAGACGGCGTCGCGCGGCCAGGCGACGGTGGCCTCCGCCGAGGCTGCGCTGCGGCGCAGCCGCGACGGGCTTTCCGCGCTCCAGGCCGAGGTGGCCCGCAACCAGTCGCAGGTCGAGTGGGCGAAGTCCGAGCTGGACCGCGCCCAGGAGCTCTTCCGCAAGGAGCTCATCGCCCAGCGCGACGTGGATAGCATGCGGAACGGCTATAACACCGCGCTCGCCCAGCTGCAGGTCGCGCAGAACGTGGCCAGCCTGCACCCCGACCAGGTGCGCATCGCGGAGGCCCAGCTCGACTCCGACCGGGCCGCCCTCCGGGTCGCGCAGGCCGAGGTCACCCGCCGCGAGGCGAGCCTCGGCATCATGCGCAAGCGCCTCGGCGACACCACCATTCGCGCGCCGTTCGCGGGCCAGATCGCCAAGCGCCACCTCAACGCCGGCGAGTACGTGAAGGACAACACGCCGGTGTTCACGCTCGTGGCGCTCGATCCGCTCAAGTACACGGGCACGGTCTCGGAGCGGTTCGCCCCCGAGCTGGCCGCCGGGCAGCGGTTCGAGCTCGCGGTGGAGGCCTATCCCGGTCAGACCTTCGCGGGGCTGATCACCCGCATCTCGCCCGCCGTGGAGGTGCAGACGCGGAGCCTCGCCCTCGAGGGCCGGGTGGGCAACGCCGACAACCGGCTCCGCCCCGGCTTCTTCGCCAAGGGCCTGGTACTGACGCGGAAGGACGCCGCCGCCGCGTTCGTGCCCGCGGAGGCCGTTGTCTACTTCGTGGGGATCAGCAAGGTTTTCGTGGTGACGAACGGCAAGGTCGAGGAGCGGCTCGTGAAGGCGGGCTCCCGCCAGGGCGCCCTCGTGGAGATCGTGGAGGGAGTGAAGCCGGGTGAGACGGTGGCGACCTCCAATCTCTCGCAGCTCTTCAACGGCGCCCCCATCACCCTCGTCGACGGCCGCACGCAGCCCGCCACTCCGCCCACCCGTTAATGGGCTTCCTCGAAGTCTTCGTCCGGCGCCCTGTCTTCACCACCATGCTCGTGGCGACCCTGGTCGTGCTCGGTCTGGCCTCGTTCGCGCAGCTCGGCGTCGACATCTTCCCTAAGGTGGACCTGCCCACCATCACCATCACCACCCGGCTCCCCGGCGCCTCCCCGGAGGAGATCGAGAGCCAGATCACCAAGCCCATCGAGGAGGTCGTCAACACCATCAGCGGGCTGGACGAGCTCCGCTCCTCCACCATCGAGGGGCAGAGCCAGGTCTTCGCCACCTTCGTGCTCGAGCGCAACGTGCAGGAGGCTGCCAACGACGTGCGGGAGAAGGTGGGTACCGTGCTCTCCCGGCTGCCCGCAGGCACCGAATCACCGATCGTCGAGAAGGTCGATCCCGACTCCGCGCCCATCATGGCCCTGGTGGTATCGGGCCAGCGCTCCGCCCGCGAGATCACCGAGATCGCGGACAAGCGGATCAAGCGGGCGCTGGAGACCGTCAAGGACGTGGGCGCCATCACCCTCGTGGGCGATCGGAAGCGCGAGATCCAGATCCTCGTCAATCCGGACAAGCTCACCGCCTTCAACCTGTCCGTCCAGCAGGTGAAGGACGCCCTGCTGCGCCAGAACGTGGAGATTCCCGGCGGGCGGCTCACCGCGGGCGGCAACGAGGAAGGCTTGCGCACGCTGGGCCGCATCGAGTCGGTCGAGTCCTTCAACGAACTCATCGTGGCCGACTTCAAGGGCAGCCCCGTTCGCGTGCGCGACATCGCCACGGTGGCGGACGCGGAGGAGGAGCCGCGCACGCTCTCGCGCCTCAACGGCTCGAACGCGGTGTCCCTCCTCATCCGCAAGCAGTCCGGCACCAACACGGTGGCGGTGGTGGATCGGGTGAAGGCACGGCTGGCCGAGGTCCAGAAGGGTCTGCCCCAGGACATCCAGTTCCAGATCGTCCGCGACCTCTCGCGCTTCATCAAGCGCTCCTTCCACGAGGTCCAGGACCACCTCCTCCTCGGCGGGCTCCTCGCCAGCCTCATCGTGGCCGCCTTCATCGGGCGGCTCCGGTGGTACGAGAGCGCGGTCCTCCTCGCCATCGTGGCGGCGGTGGCGGGGGCCTTCCTCCAAGGCGACCCCGAGTTCCTCCTCAAGGTGACGGGGGCCTCCATCCTCGCCACCATGATCTTCTTCCTCTCCGTGAAGAAGCTCCGGCCCGCCTTCGTGGCGGCGCTGGCGATCCCCATATCGATCATCGCCACCTTCACCGCCATGCGCATGGCCGGCTTCACCCTCAACAACCTGACCATGCTCGGGCTGTCGCTCTCCACCGGGATTGTGATCGACGACGCCATCATCGTGCTGGAGAACATCTTCCGGCACACCGAGGAGGAGCGGCGCCCGCCCTTCGAGGCCGCCATCACGGGGACCAAGGAGATCTCCCTCGCCGTCACCGCGACCACCATTTCGCTGGTGGTGATCTTCCTGCCCGTCGCCTTCATGGGCGGCCTCGTGGGGAAGTTCTGGAACTCCTTCGGCCTTACCGCCACCTTCGCGATCATGGTCTCGCTGGTGATCGCCTTCACGCTGACGCCGATGCTCGCCGCGCGTATCCTCGCGTCCTCCGGCGTCGGGGAAGGCGGCCACGGCCACGGGCCTGCCTCCAAGGCGACCGGCTTCTATCACCGGCTGGAGACCGCCTACGAGTCGGCGCTCGGCTGGTGCCTGCGTCACCGGGCGATCTGCTTCGGCGTCATCATCCTCATCTTCATCGCCGGCTACTACCTCCTCACCAACTCTCGGCTCGAGTTCGTCGTGGACGACGACATGAGCGAGTTCGAGGTGGTGGCGGAGGCCCCGCCCGGCTCGTCGGTGGAGCGCAGCGCCCTCATCAGCCGGGCGATGGAAGAGGAGATCCGGAAGGTGCCGGAGGTCGTCACGCTCTTCACCACCATCGGCGTGCGCGGGCAGTACCAGTCCAATGTCACCGACATCTCGATCTACGTGGGGCTCCAGCACCTGTCCCAGCGGCGCCGGGGCCAGATCGACCTGATGCAGGACGTGCGGCGGCGCATGGCGGGGTTCCCGGGCCTACGCGTGAGCGTGCAGAACATCAGCCTCATCGGCGGCGGGGGCTTCCGGCAGACACCGTTCAACCTTATCCTCCGCGGCCCCGAGCTGGTCCAGCTGGAGCGGTACGCCCAGCAGGTGATCGACGTCCTCAAGACCAAGCCGGGCTTCGTGGATCTGGACACCGCCCAGGCCCTGCGCCAGCCGGAGGTGCAGGTGCGGATCGACCGCCAGAAGGCCTCGGACCTCGGCGTGCGCGTGGACACGGTGGCGGCGGCCCTGCGGACGCTGGTGGGCGGCGAGAAGGTGGGCTTCTACCGGGAGCTGGGCGAGCAGTACGACATCCGCCTCCGTTTGGAGGAAGGTTATCGCAAGGACGCCTCCGGCTTGCCCGCCCTCGTGGTGCCGGGCACGGGCGGCTCGCTCGTGAAGCTCTCCAACGTCACCTCCGTCGGCTCGGGCATGAGCCCGGGCCAGATCGAGCGTTACGCGCAGGAGCGCTCCATCACCATCATCTCCAACCTCTACCAGAAGCCCCTCGCGGAGGCCTTCCGCGAGGCCTACGCGGCGGTGGCCGCCCAGCGGATGCCGCCGGAGTACGGCATTCTCGCCACCGGCCGCGGCAAGCTCCTGCAGGAGGCGCTCGCCAACTTCCTCATCGCCTTCGTGCTCTCGCTGGCCTTCATCTACATCGTGCTCGCCGCGCAGTTCGAGTCGTTCGTGCACCCGCTGACCATCATGGTCTCGATGTTCATCGCCATCCCCTTCGGCCTCCTCACCCTCGTGCTGTGGCGATCCACCCTGAACATCTACTCGATCATGGGCCTGTTCCTGCTGATGGGCGTGGTGAAGAAGAACGCCATTCTCCAGGTGGACTACACCAATGTCCTGCGCGAGCGGGGCATGGAGCGCACCCAGGCGCAGATGGAGGCCGATCGCGCGCGGCTGCGTCCCATCCTGATGACCACCTTGGCCATCATCGCGGGCATGCTGCCGGTGGCGCTGGGCTCGGGCGACGGATCCGCCTCGCGCGCGTCCCTCGCCAAGGTGGTGGTGGGCGGGCAGGCGCTCTGTCTCGTCGTCACGCTGCTGATGACGCCGGTCATTTACTCGACGTTCGACGATATGCGGGGATTGCGCGTCTTCGCGCGCATCCGCTTCCCGCGCTGGAAGGCTGCGCTCGCTGATCGGCTCGCGTGGGGCGGCAGCCGGCGGGCGGCCGCCGACAAGCGCCCATCGGCTTCGCTGCCGCCCGTTTGAACTAGCGGAAGGCTTCGACGAAGCGGCGCTGCGCGGACGTCTCCACTGCTTCGGGCCGGTAGCGCGCTCGCACTGTCTTGACGGCCGTGGCGGGAGACTCGCCGACC
>Ga0075421_100000201_pt1 | contig 56187 bp, 52 predicted proteins | sample SoiMetdeltSBSDD5_FD_75292 | JGI IMG/M metagenome (GOLD analysis project Ga0075421, IMG submission 75292) | Bulk soil microbial communities from a Populus tree surrounding site in Tennessee, USA - Soil MetaG P. deltoides SBSDD5 | ecosystem: Environmental > Terrestrial > Soil > Tree plantation... | reverse complement strand
CAAAGAAGCGCCCTGCCTGGCAGGAGGAGCCGCACCCGGTCACCAGCGCCGCCAAGGCGATCACGATCGTCATCGTGCTCGCCCTTGTCTCCGTCCCGTTTCTCGTGGTCGTCTCGACCAGCCTGGCCGATCCAGCCGATGTGGTCGCCAACGGCGGCTGGGTCATCTGGCCCGAGCACCCCTCCCTTGCCGCTTACTCCGAGATCCTTTCCGGCGGGATCGTGGGCCGTGCCAGCCTGGTCAGCCTCGGCATCACGGTGATCGGCACCGCCCTGAGCCTGAGCGCCACGGTCCTGCTGGCCTATGCGCTCAGCCGCCCCGGCGTGTACGGGGGCAAGCCGATCATGCTGCTGGTGCTGTTCACCTTCCTGTTCCCGCCCGGGATCATCCCCGCCTACCTGGTGGTCAAAGAGACCGGGCTGCTCAACTCCTACGCGGCCCTCATCGCTCCCGTTCTGGTCAACACCTTCAATCTGGTGGTGATGCGGGGCTTCTTCCAATCCCTGCCCATCGAACTCTATGAGGCGGCCCGGATAGACGGCGCGTCGGAGTGGAAGATGCTGTGGCGCATCACCATCCCGCTCTCGCGCGCGGTGCTGGCCGTGGTCGGCCTCTTCTACGCGGTCTCCTACTGGAACTCCTGGTTCAACGCTTTGCTCTACCTCGACCAGCCGGCCAAGTGGCCACTGCAGCTCGTTTTGCGCACCTACGTGCTGGCGGGCGGTCAGCTCGCCGACCCGTCGGCCGGTGAGGCGGGCCTGCTCTCCGCACCGCAGACCGTCCAGATGGCGGTGGTGGTGCTGGCCACCGTCCCGATCGTGCTGGTCTACCCCTTCCTTCAGCGCTTCTTCGTCAAGGGCGTGCTGTCCGGGGCCATCAAGACGTGACGAAAGGAAACTCCCACATGTCAGAGCTATCAAGGCGCTCGCTGTTGCGGGCGATCGGCCTGGGCGCCGGCGCCATCACCGTCCCCTCGCTGCTGGCCGCCTGCGGCGACGGGGGCAGCGGCTCGGTCGGCAACGCCGGCACGGACAAGGTGCCGTGGCCGGCCTACCAGCGTTTCGCCGGCCCGCCGGCGGACCTTCCCGGTACCGCCGAAGGTGTGCAGCCCGGTTACACCACCTACCCCACCAACCTGGTGAACGCGGTCAAGGCCAAGCCCGGCGACGGGTCAAAGGTCAAGGCCGTGGCCGTCACATACGGCACCCCTCCCAAGCCCGCTGACCAGAACAAGCTGTGGCAGGCGATCAATGAAGCGCTCGGCATCGATCTCGACCTGACTTTGGTACCCGACGCGGACTTCGACGCGAAGATGGCGACGCTGACGGCCGGGGACGACCTGCCCGACATCATCAGCATCGGCGGCGGTCACCGCCTTCCCCGCGAGCAGGACTTCGTATCGCTCAAATGCGCCGACCTGTCCGAGTACCTCGGCGGCGACAAGGTAAAGGACTACCCGAACCTGGCCAACCTGCCCCCGTACACGTGGCAGGGCATGGGCCGGATCAAGGGCCGCATCTTCGGCATCCCGCTGGAGCGCCCCCTGCCGGGCTGGGCCATGTTCATCAACCGTGACGCGTTCGCCTCGGTGGGCGCCAATAACGGCAACTGGTCCAAGGACGAGTTCATGGCCGCGGTCAAGGCGCTGAGCAAGAACAAGCAGTACGGCATGGGCGCCAACAAAGCCAACCAGTTCGGCATCCGCCAGTTCCACGCCGGGGCGTTCGGCTCACCCAATGACTGGAGGCTGGAGGGCGGCAAGTTCGTCAAGGCGGAAACCCTGCCGGAGTTCAAGGCGGCCTTGGGTTTCGCGCGCGACATGTTCGCCGCGGGCGCCTACTACCCCGACACCATGTCCATCAGCGTCGTGGACATGAAGACCTACTTCTACAACGGCACGCTCAAGAGCATGACCGACGGCCTTGCCGCTTTCTCCCCCGCGGTCACCAGCGTCAAGGGCGCCTACGCGGTGGACCTCGCCCTGCCCTACACGACGGGCAGCGCCAAACCGGGGGTCTTCGCCGGGTCCGGGGTGTTCGGTTACACGGTGCTGAAGAAGGCACCGGCCGAGCGCATCAAAATGTTGTTGCGGGTGCTGGATTTTCTGGCCGCACCGTTCGGCACCAAGGAGTACGAGCTGACCCACTTCGGCGTGGAGGGCGTCCACTTCACCCGCGCCGCCGATGGCACGCCCAAGCCGACCCCGCTGTGGTCCGGCGGGGAGAACACCACCAACTTCCCCATCGGATACCTGGCCGAGGCCCCCCGGGTGCTTTTCTTCTCCGGCGTCGACGCCGACTCGGTCAAGCGCCTGCACGCCTGGCAGACCAAGGCGGTACCGGTGGCGGTGAAAAACCCGGCCACCGGCCTGGTCTCCGACACGGCCAACCGCAACCGCATCGCGCTCGACAAGGCACTCAACGACGGGATCAACGCGATCGTGACCGGGCGCGAGCCGCTGGAGAGCTGGGAGGCGATCGTCAAGAAGTGGCGTTCCGACGGCGGCGACAAGATCGCCGAGGAGTACGCCATTGAGTACACCGGTTGAACAAACCTCAGGCGGTGACCGGCCGTACCGATTTGCGGACCACCAGGTGGGTGCCGAGCATGACGTGCTGGCGCCCGGAGGCATCGCTGGAACGGTCGGTCGCCAGCTTCACCGCCGTGCGCCCCAGGTCCTCCTGCGGGACCGACACCGAGGTCAGCGGCGGGTCGAAGTCGCGTGCGCTGGGCACGTCGTCGAAGCCGACGATCGACACGTCGTCGGGAATCCGCTTGCCCGCCTCGCGCAGCGCCTGCATGGCACCGGCCGCGACGCCGTCGTTGCCGGCGAAGACGGCGGAGTATTCGAGGCCCGACTCGAGCAGTTTGCGCATCCGCCGGTAACCGCCCTCCCGGTCCCAGGGCCCGTGACTGACCAGCATCGGGTCGAAGCGCTGGCCATAGGCGGCCAGCGCCGTACGGTACCCCGCTACGCGCTGGTCGGAGGTGGTCAGCCCGACCGGCCCGGCGACCATGAGGATCCTGCGGTGGCCGGCGGTGAGCAGGTGGGTGGTGGCCGCGTGCGCGCCGCCGACGTTCTCGTACTCCACAGTGATGGCGGGAAAATCCCGCCCCAGCGAGGGGCGGGCGCACAGCACCAGGCGGCTGCCCGCGTTTTCAAGCCCCTGGGCATAGCGGCGCATCCGCTCGCGGTAGTCGTCGTTTTCCACCACGCCGCCGGCCAGGATGACGGCGTCGGCGCGCTGCTCGCGCATCAGCCTGACCACGTCGAGCTCCCGGTCGGGGTCGGCGTGCGTGGTGCAGACCAGGCAAAGGCGGTTGGCCACGGTCGCCTGCTCCTCGACGCCGGCGGCGATGCGGGCGAAAAACGGCGTCGTGACCTCGGCGACGATCAGCGCGACCACCTTGGCGGTCGCGCCGTGAAGCGCTCTGGCATGGGCGTTGACCACATAATCAAGCTCGCGGACCGCGCGCTGCACGCGCAGGCGCGTCTCGCCGGACACGGGATAGTCACCGGAGAGTACGCGCGAAACGGTGGCCATCGAGACGCCGGCCCGCGCCGCCACGTCCTTGATGCTGGGCCGCTTGCTCAATCAACACCTCACGGGTCTGAAAAGCTTTTCTACCAGATTACCTCCGCGAGGAGCATAACGACGGGAAGCCCATGGAAAAAAGCGTCTTGACCGCCGGCCTGCCCGCGACCTTCGGGTGGGGCGTGGCCACCTCTGCCTACCAGATCGAGGGGGCGGTGACCGAGGATGGCCGCACTCTGTCCATTTGGGACACTTTTTGCCGGGTACCCGGAAATGTTGTCAAAGAAGAAAACGGCGACGTTGCCTGCGACCACTATCACCGCATGCCCTCCGACGTTGCGCTGATGCGCGATCTGGGCATCGACGCCTACCGGTTCTCGGTGGCGTGGCCGCGGGTCCAGCCGGCGGGCCGGGGTGCGGCCAACCCGGCGGGCCTGGCCTTCTACGACCGCCTCGTCGACGAGCTGCTCGACAGCGGCATCCAACCCTGGCTGACCCTCTATCACTGGGATCTGCCGCAGGAGCTCGAGGACGCGGGAGGCTGGCCCGAACGCGACACCGCCTACCGCTTCGCCGACTACGCCATGCTCGTGTTCGACCGCCTCGGCGACCGGGTCCGCACCTGGACGACGCTGAACGAGCCGTGGTGCTCGGCGATGCTCGGATACGCCTACGGCCAGCACGCTCCGGGTCGCCGCAACTTGCACGATGCCATCCGTTCGGTTGCACCACCTGCTGCTGGCGCACGGGCTGGCGACCCGGCGGCTGCGCTCCGCCGCCGCCCAGCCGGTCGAACTGGGCATCACGCTCAACATGGGCGGCCACAGCCCGGCCACCGATAGCCCCGCCGACCGGGAAGCCGCCCGCCGCGCCGACGGGCTCGGCACGCGGATCTACCTCGATCCGCTTGTCCACGGCCGGTATCCGGCCGACGTCGTCGCCGACCTCACCGCCGGTGGGGTGCGACTGCCCATCCACGAAGGGGATCTGGCGACCATCTCCACCCCGATCGACCTTCTCGGCGTCAACTACTACTCCAGTAGATGGCATTCGGGCGTCGATGAGAACGGGCTCCCCGGCGATCGGGTAATCCCGACCGGCCGGCCGGTGACCGCGATGGGATGGGAGATCGTCCCCGAGGGCTTCACCGATCTGCTTGTCCGCCTTGGCAAGGACTATCCCGGGCTGCCAATGTGGATCACCGAGAACGGCGCCGCATTCGACGACCAGCCCGACGAGATGGGCTACGTCCCCGACACGGACCGCGTGGAGTATTTCGCCGCCCACATCGCCGCGGTCGCGGAGGCGTGCCGCCAGGGCGCCGACGTCCGCGGCTACTTCGCATGGTCGCTTATGGACAACTTCGAATGGGCGCACGGCTACAGCAAGCGGTTTGGCATCGTCCGCGTCGACTACGAGACCCAGACGCGCACGCCCAAGCAGAGCGCGCTGTGGTACCGCGACAGCATCCGCCACCAGAAAGGACAGCTATGAAACGTGTCTACCGGCGCCTCGGCGGCGCGCTCGCCCTGACGATGCTCACCGGCGCGCTGACGTCAGTGACGCACACCGCCGCCGCCGCGCCGACCACCTTCGCCCACCCCGGGGTTCTGGTCAGCCGCGCCCAGCTCGACTTCGTCCGCGGCCGGGTCAACGCCGGCGCGCAGCCATGGAAGGCCGCCTACGACCAGATGCGGGCCAGCAGCTACGCTTCGCTTTCCCGCACGCCCAGGCCTCGCGCGGTGGTGGAATGCGGCCCCTATTCCAACCCCAACAACGGCTGCACCGACGAACGCCAGGATGCGCTGGCCGCCTACACCGACGCGCTGATCTGGTACATCACCCGCGACAGCAGGTACGCCAGCAAGGCAATCGCGCTCATGGACGCCTGGTCCGCCACGATCACCGACCACACCAACTCCAACGCCCCGCTACAGACCGCGTGGGCCGGATCGGTCTGGCCCCGCGCCGCCGAAATCATCAAGTACACCTACTCCAGCTGGCCGAACTCCGGGCGCTTCGCCACCATGCTGCGCAACGTCTACCTGCCCGAAATCATCAACGGCAACGCCAGATCCAACGGCAACTGGGAACTGACGATGATGGAAGCCACGCTGGGCATCTCCGTCTTCCTCGAGGACCGCACCGTCTACGACCGCGCCATCGCCAAGTTCCGCGACCGCGTCCCCGCCTTCATCTACCTGACCACCGACGGCTCGCTCCCCCGCGGCCCGGTCGGCAGCGGCATCGACACGCGCGACGAAATCATCAGCTACTGGCACGGCCAAAACACCTTTGTGGACGGTCTGGCCCAGGAGACCTGCCGCGACTTCACCCACACCGGTTACGGCCTGTCCTCCATCTCGCATGTGGCCGAGACCGCGCGGATCCAGGGCCAGGACCTGTACCTCGAGCTGAAGGACCGGCTGCGCCACGCGCTGGGCTTCCATGCCAAGTATGAGCTGGGCACCGCCGTGCCGTCGTGGCTGTGTGGCGGGTCGGTCAACCGAGGGCTCGGCCCCGTGACCGAGGTCGGATTCAACGCCCTGAACTTCCGGATGGGCATCGCCATGACCAACACACAGAACCTCACCGAGTCGCGGCGCCCGGCTGGGACCAACAACCTCTTCGTCGCATGGGAAACCCTTACCCACGCCCGTAATCCGTACTGAATGTCAAGGGCCGTCTCACGACGGCCCTTGACATTTCGAACGCGCCCACTCGTACACGCGGATCTCCGCGATGGAGAACCAGCTCGCCTTCTCATTTTGAACACCTATGGGACGGGGATTAACTCCAGCGCGTCCAGGCGCGTTTGTGGTGCGATTCCGGTGATCCGGACGGTGCCGCCGGTTAGTTCCACCGACACCGGTTGGTCGGAGGTGACATTCACCTTGACCCGCGCGTGACTGTCCAAAGTGAACTCGTATGCCACCCAGTCACCCTGGCCGAGGCTGACGTGCAGCCCGTGGTCGCCGGGTGGGAACTCGAAATAGGGGGTTCCCGTGATCGTCACTTGATCGTCTTCGCGGAACCCGGGCAACGGCCGTGCCGAGTTGGTCCGGTAGGAGACTCCCGGGCCGCGGAAGCTGAACCCGATCGCCGGGATCACCAGCGGCGGCCGCCGCATGATCGCGTTGATCACGGGGGTCCGGTAGGTGCAGCGCGAGAGGTCGACGAGCTCGAGCAGCTCCCACAGTGCCGTATCGGCAGGCCGGTCGCCCCCATCCCGCGCATAGTCCACAATGGACTTCCAGCCCGCGGGCGGGTCGACCGAGCAGGGCGAGGTCAGAGTGTCGATCTTCTTCCACGGCCAGAAGTTCCAGCCGATGCCGAGATCCTCGTAGAGCTGGAATGCGGTCTGCAGCCAGGCGAGGCTGTTCTCGCCGCCCTCCCCCATGTACAGCGGCAGGTTCAGGCGCTGGCTCACGTCGAGGAACCGCTGGATCGAGGGACGGTCGGGCGGCGACCAGTACTTGTGGAACTGGAGCATGGAGTTGGGGTCCCAGACCTCGGTGAAGATGCTGAAGTTGGTCGCCCAATGGGTGCCTTCGTAGATGATCAGGTGGTGGGGATCCACTTCACGGATCGCGCTGGTGAGATCCTTGTAAAGCGCCACAAGCTGATCGGCGTAGCGGTATTGGTAATCGTTGGGCAGCGGCTCGTTGAGCAGGTCGTAGCCGGCCACCGTCGGCTCGTCCCGGTAGCGCTCGGCGAGCTGCTGCCAAAGCCGCACAGTCAGTTCCTGGTTGCGCTTTTCTTCAAACAATGCGGGGGTACCCAGTGAGTCGTCGATGTTCGTCCCGGTCTGACCACCGGGCGCGCCGTGCAGGTCCAGCACCACCCAGAGGCCGTGACGGCGGCACCATTCGATGAGACTGTCGATCAGCCGGAAGCCGTCATGTTCCGTGAGGACCCGCCAGTTGATCGGCAGCCGCACGTGGTTCATGCCCTCATCGGCTATCACCGCGATGTCCGCCTCGGTGATGAAGCGCTCGCGGAACAGCCGCCAGAACTCCGCCTCGCGGTTCGGGCCGACGAGATCGGCGACGAGAGCCTCGATCTCCCGCGGCGACTGCGGTCCCGGCGGCTCGAACTTCCACATGTAGCCCTCGGGCAGAAGCCAGTTGCCCAGGCCGACGCCGCGCAGGAGCACGGGGTTGCCCTCGCCGTCGACGAGCCGGCCGTTCTCGGCCCGCAGAAAGCCCATAAGGTTTACCTCATTTCATGCCGGACATCGTGAATCCGCGCACGATGTGCCGCTGGAAGATCACGAAGACGATGATGATCGGGACGACCATGAGCGAGGCGCCGGCCATCTGCAGGGGCGGGTTGACGCTGAGCTGCCGGTTGAGCAGCGCCAGGCCCACCGCGAGGGTGTACTTCTCCTGGTCGTTGGCGATGATGAGCGGCCACAGGAAGCTGTTCCAGCCGGCGATGAAGGTCAGCACCGCCTGGACGGCCAGGATCGGTCTGGAGATGGGCAGCACGATCGAGGTGAAGACGCGCATCTCGCCCGCGCCGTCTATCCGCGCCGAATCGAGCAGGTCGTCCGGGATGGTGGTCATGAACTGGCGGAACAGGAAGATCTGGAACGCGCTCACCAGCGCGGGCAGCGCGATCCCGGGAAGTGTGTTGGTGAGCCCGACGCTGTTGAGGATCAGGTACGTCGGGATCATCGTCACCTGAGCGGGGATCATCATCGTGGCCAGCACGAGACCGAACATGATGCCCCGCCAGCGGAACCGGAATTTCGCGAAGCCGTAGCCCGCCATCGTCATCAGCAGCAGGCCGATGACGTTGATGACCACCACGGCCACGGTGTTGAGCAGATAAGTGCCGAAGTCGAGGTCGCGGAACAGGCGTATGTATGACTCGAGCGAGAACCGTGACGGCACCACGGTCGGGGGGTAGGTGCGCGACTCACCCAGCGGTTTGAACGACGTCGAAACCATCCAGATGAACGGGAACGCGGTGACCAGAGCGCCGGCGCCAAGCAGCACACCGAGCAGCTTCTTACTCATCGGCGTTCCTCCTCGCCCTGACCTGCAGAGCCGTCACCGCGAAGATGATCACAAAGAGGATCAGCGACGCCGCCGAGGCGAAACCGAACTCGTTGAACCGGAAGCCCTGCTGGTAGATGTAGAGCGATATCGATGTGGTGGCGCCGCTGGGGCCGCCTTGGGTGAGCACGTAGGGCTCGTCGAAGAACTGCATCCATCCGATCAGCGTCGTCACCGTCACGAAGAAGATCGCAAAGCGAAGCAGCGGGATCGTGATGCTGAAGACCTGCCGCCACTTCCCCGCGCCGTCGATGGCGGACGCCTCGTAGTACTCCTTCGGGATGTCCTGCTGCGCCGCTAGCAAGATGATGATGTTGAGCCCGGTGGCGCGCCAGATCGCCACGAGCGCGACCGAGAACTTGGCCACGGTCGGTTCGGTCAGCCACGAGACCCGTGGCAGACCGACCGTCTCAAGTAGATAGTTCAGCAGGCCGAACTGCGTGTTGTACAGGTAGCCCCAGATCAGCGCGATGGCTACGATCGCAGTGACCGCGGGCAGGAAATAGAAGGCGCGCAAGGCCCGGAAGAACAAAGACTGGCTCTGGTTGAGGGCGATCGCGACCGCCAGCGAAACCCCGATAATGACGGGCACGCCCATCACCACAAACAGGGCCGTGTTGCGCAGGGACTCCCAGAACGCGGGATCGCGCATCAGATCGCGGTAGTTGTCGAGCCCGACGAACTCGACCTTGCCCCAGTCACCGAGGCCGCTGACGTCCAAATTGGTCAGGCTGACGATCGCTGCGACCACGATCGGCAGGATGCCGAACGCCAACAGGCAGACAAATGCTGGGCTGACGAACACGTACGGCGTCACGCCAGCGGCCCGGTTTCTCATGGCTTCGCCATTTCTGTAGGCCTACTTCTGCAGGCTCGCGACGTCGGCGTTGAGCTGCGTCAGCGTGGAGGTCTGGTCGGCCCCCTTGAGCACCATATTGTTGAGCGAGTCGAGCATCTTTGAACTGATCTTGTCCCAGGCGGGAACCACCGGCAGCAGCTTCGCGTCCTGCAGCTGCTTCACATAGACCTGCACGTTGGGGTCCGCCGCAAGTGCCGGATCGGACAGGGCGCTCTTCACCGTCGGCAGTTCATTGTTTATCTGGTACCACTTGAGCTGCGTCGCTGGTTTGGAAAGGTAATCAAGCAGTTTGACCGCCGCCTCGGCGTTGCCGGTCTTGTGCCACACGCCCATGTTGGAGCCGGCGAACAGCGCGGTCCCGGACTTGTCGGCGGGCAGCGTCGTCACGGCCCATTTGCCGTTGAGCTCGGGTGCCTGATCCTTGATGGTCTTGGCAAGGTACGGGCCGGAGATCAGCATCGGTGCCGCACCGGAGATGAACCCCTGCGCCTGGTCGAAATCGGCCGCGGTCGGCACCAGCTTCTGGCGGTAGAACGAGGTGTAGAAGTCGACAGCTTTGCGGAACTCGGGGGTATCCAAGGTGACCTTGCCGCTCTTGTCGACCACATCACCGCCGGCCTGCCAGGTGAACTGGATGGGCAGCGGCGCGTCCCACTGCGGGATGTAGTAGCCGTATTTGTCCTTGCCGCGGGAGGCGAGCTTTGTCGCGTAGGCGTGCAACTCGGTCCACGTCTTCGGCGGCTGCGCGAAGCCGGCCTCGGATAGGAGGTCCTTGCGGTAGAAAAGCACGCGGGTGTCGGAAATCCACGGGACGCTGAGGACCTTGCCCTGCGGGTTGAGCTTGCCGGGCGCCACAGCGTCCAGGAAGTTGTCGCCCTTGAGGTTCGGATGCGCCCCTAGAGAGGGGCTCAGGTCCAGCAACGCGCCCGACGCCTGGAAGGTGGACAGCAGCGACAGGCCGATCTGCATCACATCCGGACCCTGGCCCGAGGCCACCGCCGTCGTGAGCTTCTCGTTGACATTGGCCCACGGGATCGCGTCGACCTCAACCTTGATCCCGGTCTCCTTGGTGAAGTCGGCGGTGAGGTTGGTGAAGTTCTTGCCGTCATCGCCCATGACCCACACCTTGAGTGAGGCTGGCGTTCCCGACGGCTCCGATGAGTTGCCACAGGCCGCTAAGCCGGCCAGCAAGGCGACCGTCGCCGCCATTGTTACGAGTTTACGCATGAGACTTTATCTCCTGGTTCAGATGCGCGTGGATGAGGTCGCGGTACCATGCCGCGCTCGCCTTGGGGATACGCGTCTGGGTGTGATAGTCGACGTACACGAGCCCGAAGCGCTTGCTGTAACCCTCGGCCCACTCGAAGTTGTCCAAAAGGGACCATACGAAATATCCCTGAAGGTCGACGCCTTGACCGATCGCCTCCGCGGCCGCCTTCAGGTACCCCCGTAGATAATCGATTCGTTCGGGATCCACCACAGCGCCGGAGTGATCGATGTGGTCGGCGAACGCGGCGCCGCTCTCGGTGACAAAGAGCGGCAGTTGCGGGTACTCGGTAGCCACCCGCGTCAGCACACGCCGCAGCGAGTCTGGGTTGACCGTCCAGCGCAGCGTCGTGAGTCTCGGTTCGAAGTCGGCGGCGACAGCTTGAAGATGCGGCTCCGCCGGATCGTGCGACACCAGCATCTGGTGGTAGTGGTTGACCCCGAGAAAGTCGATCGGCGCGGAGATCGTGGCCTCGTCACCGTCACGGATCAAACCGTCCATGGGATAGAGGGCCAACACATCCTCGGGGTAGCGCCCCAGCAGGACCGGGTCGAGGAACATTCGGTTGTTGTTGGCGTCGTAGCGCCGCAAAGCCGCCAGATCCTCGTCTCGGTCCGACGCGGCGTGCAGGTCGGTGACGATGTGCGAGACGCCGGCGCGCACGTTTCGTTCGGCCCGGATCGCTTGCATGGCAAGGCCGTGCGCGAGGTGCAGATGATGCGCCGCCGCTACCGCCTCGCCGAGGTGGCGCCGGCCGGGCGCGTGTGCACCCGCGTAGTAGCCGAGAAACGAAGAGCACCAAGGCTCGTTGAGGGTGATCCAGTCCTCGGCCAGGTCTCCCAGCGCCCGCATCACAAGACCGGCGTAATCGCCGAAGCGCTGGGCGGTGTGCCGGGCGGGCCAGCCCCCGTCGTCTTCCAGCCGCTGGGGCATGTCCCAGTGGTAAAGGGTCACGAACGGGCGCACGCCTATCTCATTGAGCCGCAACAGCATCCGCCGGTAGTGGTCGACCGCCTCCGGGTTGAGCGGGCCACGCCCCTCGGGCTGCAGCCGCGCCCACGGCAGCGAGAAACGGTAGGCGCGCAGCCCCAGCTGGCGGATGATCTCGAAATCGGATTCCCAGCGATGATAGTGGTCACATGCGACGTCGCCGGTCTCGCCGCGCGCCGTGAGGCCATTCGTGTGCGCATAGGTGTCCCATATGGACGGTCGGCGTCCGCCTTCTGCCACCGCGCCTTCGATCTGGTACGCGGCCGTCGCCGCCCCCCATGCGAAGCCGGGGGGAAACGAGGAAACATCGAAGCTTGTCATGACGCAGCCTTAGGTGTGGGGAGGAAACCGTCGATAAGTTGCTCCAGGGGCAGCAACGCCGCCCCTAGCGCGATGGCGTCGTCGCCGAGCTTGCAAGGGACCAGCCGGAACTGCTCACCGGGCCGTTGCAGTGCGTTCGCGGGCGGGGTGCTGTCGCCAACAAGCACGATCTTTCGGAACACCGCGGCGCGATTGCGTTGGCGCAAGTCCCTGATGCCTGTTCGACGTGTCATCCTGCCGCTAACTTCGAGGCTTAGATTAAGTCTAAATTTATATCGCAGCAATAGTCCAATGTCACGAGTTCGTAACCCCGCTGGACCGGCGTGCAGCAGGTTAAGCGGCGCCTTACGCTTCAGGCGCCGCTCGTGCAGGAAGTTACGGCCGATCTAGCGGGGCGCCGAGACAATGGTGGATCCCGTAGCCGAAGGCCAGATGGGGCGTTGCGGATGCTGGTCCAAAATCCCTTCGAGGGGCTAGGGCGCCGCCTCGCGGTACCAGACTCTCTATTGACCTATTGACTTAAATTCATACGACTGTAAGGTCTCCTTAAAGAGAGCGCTCTCACGCCATCCGTCCCTTCGCGCAGTAAGGACCCTGACGTGAGAACATCCGCCTTGGCCATGACAGCCGGCCTGGCTGTGCTACTGGCCATCCCCGCTCCGGCACACGCACGCCCGCAACCCATACCGTCCCGCGACGCCACCATGCAACAGGCGCTGCAACGCGACCTCGGGCTGACCGCGACGCAGGCCCGCGTTCGGCTGGCGCATGAGGCCGGGGCGCCTGTTGTCGAGCGCCGCCTCCGCGCCGAACTCGCAAGCCGGTTCGGCGGCGCGTGGTTTTCCACTCCCGACGGCCGTCTCGCCGTCGGTGTGCTCGACGATCGCGACGCGGCCACGGTGCGGGCGGCGGGTGCGGTGCCGGTTTCCGTGAGCCGGACGGAGAAACAGCTCAGCGAACTCAAGGCGAACCTCGACCGGGTAGCGGCTGCCGCGAGCCGCGAAGTCCATGCCTGGTACGTCGATCAGGCCCGGAACAGCGTCGTGATCGCGTCCAGTGACCGGACTGCGGCCCACCGTTTGCTAACGGCAGGCGGGGTAGGTGCCGAAGACGTGCACGTCACCATCGCCACCGACGCCCCCCGCCCGCTCTACGACATCCGGGGCGGCGACCAGTACCTCATCAACGGCAACATCCTGTGTTCGGTAGGTTTCGCGGTCAACAACGGCGGCTTCGTCACCGCCGGCCACTGTGGTGGCGCGGGCAGCCCGACGTGGGGCTACAACAATGTCAGCCAGGGCACCTTCGCCGGAAGCTCCTTTCCCGGCAACGATTACGCCTGGGTGCGCACCAACGGCAACTGGACGCCTCGGCCGTGGGTCAACAATTACGCCGGCGGCAACGCGACGGTCGCAGGCTCGGCCGAAGCCGCTGTGGGCAGCTCCGTCTGCCGCTCGGGGCGCACCAGCGGCTGGCGCTGCGGCACCATCCAAGCCAAGAACGTGACCGTGAACTACTCCGGCGCGCTTGTCTACGGTCTCACCCAGACCAGCGCCTGCGCCGAGGGCGGCGACTCCGGCGGTCCCTACATCAGCGGCAACCAGGCACAGGGCGTCACCTCCGGCGGCTCCGGCAACTGCTCCACCGGCGGCACCACCTTCTTCCAGCCGGTCAACGAAATCCTTGGTGTATATGGGCTGTCGCTGACCACCACCGGCGGCGGCGGGACCAGGCGGATCATCGGCTGGCAGGACAAGTGCATCGACGTGCCGTACTCCAACTTCGCCGACGGCCAGCGGCTGTGGCTGTGGGACTGCAACGGTTCCGACGCACAGAACTGGAACTTCCCGGGCGACGGCACGATCCGGACCGTCAACGGCCTGTGCATGGACGTGGCCTGGGGCTCGACCGCCAACGGTGCGGCGATCCAGATCGCCCACTGCAGCGGCAATCCCGCCCAGCAGTTCGTCCTGTCCGGAGCCGGCGATCTGGTGAACCCGCAATCCAACAAGTGCGTCGACGTCACGGGATGGGGAGGCACCGGCACATACTTGCAGCAGTGGGACTGCCACGGCGGCGCCAACCAGAAGTGGCGGCTTGGCTGAAGCGACCTCGTAGCGGCACAGACCGGCATCTGGCGCGGCCCAGGCCGCGCCAGATGCCCTCTTCTGTGCTTACGGCACCGCGAACTGGACCGAACTGATCTGGGCCGCGAACTCGGGGCTGATGGCCGGGAAGATGACTTTGAGGTAGTCGGCTGTTCCGCCACCGGTGATGAGGGATCCCGCTCGGCGCCCTCATCCCCGCCGACGTGGACAACCTGGTGGCATCAGAGAAAAACATCGGCACGACGCACATCACCAATGGCGCGTTCCGGCTGCATCCGGTGGAATGGTCAATCGGGGAGGCGGTTGGGGCCCTGGCCGACCGCGTGGCCGAGACCGGCCTGGATCCGCGTGAGGTGAGAGCCGACGCGGCGCAACTGCGCGGCCTTCAAACCCTCCTCGAACGGTTAGGTGCGAACCTGGCGTGGCCGGAAGAGATCCGCGCCGGCGGGCCGATCTTCGATCACATTCCCCTGCCGGCCGATGGACGGATGGAACAGCATGCTCACTGACCGCTACTAATACGAGTCGCTTCTTTGGTCCGCTGCCGGATACGCTCTGGCGGAGGTGTTCAGGTGATCCGACAGGCGCTTCATAGCGGTTGGACGGTGACGGCGGCAGGCGGACCCGTACCCGCAGAGATTTCCGGACAGGAGTTCGCGGCGACCGTACCCGGCGTCGTCCACACCGACCTGCTGGCAGCCGGCACGATCCCGGACCCTTACATCGGCAGGAACGAGCAGGCGCTCGCCTGGATCGGCCGGTGCCGCTGGCGCTACGAAACACGGTTCGAATGGTCGGACAACGGCCGGGCCCGGCACGACCTAGCGTGTGAGGGGCTCGACACCTCGGCCACCGTGACGCTCAACGGCGTGCTTCTCGGGCGCACCAACAACCAGCACCGGCGATACCGCTTCGATGCGCGGCACGCGTTGGTTTCTGGTTCGAATCACCTCACTATCGAGTTCGATTCGGCGCTCGACGTCGCCGAGGAGATGGTGCGCAGGCTGGGTGGCCGCCCTCAGGTGTACCCGCACCCGTACGCCATGCTGCGCAAGTCCGCCTGCAACTTCGGCTGGGACTGGGGGCCCGACGTCGTCACCGCGGGGATCTGGCGGCCCATCGCGATCGAAAGCTGGAGCGGCTCGCGCATCGACGCTGTCCGCCCTTCGGCACGCGCCGACGGTACCGTGACGGTCACCGTCGATCTGGAACGCGATCACGACGATTTTGTTGAGGTGCAATGCGAAATCGCCGGCGTCGCGGGCGTGGGGGCTGGAGGCGACCGGGTTGTGGTGGAGCTGGCCGTCGCCGATCCCGGTTTGTGGTGGCCGCGTGGCTTCGGCGATCAGACCCGCCATGAGCTGGTTGTCAGTACTCCCAACGATTCTCGCTCGATGCAGGTCGGGTTCCGCACGGTGGAGATCGACGCGACGCCCGACGCCGATGGCATCCCGTTTCAGTTGCGCATCAACGACACTCCCATCTTTGTGCGGGGAGCCAACTGGATACCCGATGACGCCTTCCCGTCCAATGTAGACCGTTCGCGTTACGGGCGACGGATCGGTGACGCGGTCAACGCCAACGTCAATCTCCTGCGAGTGTGGGGAGGCGGCATCTACGAATCCGACGACTTCTACGACCTGTGCGACGAACACGGCGTGCTCGTCTGGCAGGACTTCCTGTTCGCCTGCGCGGCATACCCGGAGGAGGAACCACTGTGGAGCGAGGTGGCCGCCGAGGCCGCCGATGCGATCGACCGGCTGGCACGCCATCCGTCGCTCGCGCTCTGGAACGGGGCGAATGAGAACATCTGGGGCCATGCCGACTGGGGCTGGGTGGACGAACTGGCGGGCCGCACCTGGGGCGAAGGCTACTACCTTGACCTCCTCCCATCGATCGTGGCTGAACTCGACCCGGACCGGCCTTACATACCGAACAGTCCCTTCTCCTGGGACCGCACCCACCACCCCAACGAACCGTCCGACGGTCTCGTGCACATCTGGGATGTGTGGAACCAGCGCGATTACACGGCGTATGCCGGGTATCGGCCGCGGTTCGTCGCCGAGTTCGGCTTCCAGGGTCCGCCGGCCTGGTCCACGCTTGTCCGTGCCGTGCACGACCGGCCACTGCGGCCCGACGGCCCCGATCTCCTTGCGCACCAAAAGGCGGCCGACGGGCAGGGCAAACTTCAGCGGGGGTACCGTTCCCACTTCCCCGAGCCGGAAGACTTCGCGGATTGGCACTGGACCACGCAGCTCAACCAGGCCCGTGCGATCAGGTATGGCATCGAGCATTTCCGGTCGCTGGCGCCGCTGTGCCAGGGAACAATCGTGTGGCAGCTCAACGACTGCTGGCCCGTCATCTCCTGGGCGGCCGTCGACGGTGATGGCATACGCAAGCCGCTGTGGCACGCTCTCCGCGCCGCATATGCCGACCGGATCGTCACCTTCGACGGCGACGACCTCGTGCTCATCAACGATTCACCCGAGCCCTATGCCGAGGACATCATCGTGACCGGGCACGACCTCGCGGGCGACGTGATTGCTTCGACGTCGGTGGCTGTCGCGGTGCGGGCGCGTGGGGTGACGCGCGTTCCGCTTGAAACCCAGTATCTGGATGGGTTTGTGTCCGCACGAGCCGCCGGCCTGGAAGGCGCCGTCCGGCTGGACCGCGAGCCGCTCGAAGGACTGCCGGCCGCCAAGCTGACGGCGGCCGTCTCCACCACCGGTTCCGGTTACCGCATCGACGTCATGGCGCACTCGCTCGTCGTCGATCTGTGCATCTTCCCCGACCGATTGGATCCCAGCGCCACCGTCGACCGCGGGATGGTGACCCTCCTGCCCGCCGAATCCGCGACGTTCGACATCACCACGACGGCGCGACTGGACACCAAAGCCCTGACCGAGCGGCCCGTGCTTCGCACCGCCAACGACTTGGTGGCAGGTAGGTCGGTTGACCGATAAAGACCTTCCGCTAGGGTACGAGGGGTGTCTTTCAGGGGCGCTGCTGTGCTGATGGCACTTGTGCTCATCGTCTCGGGATGCGACCGTTCCGAGCCGTCGCGCGTGGCCGGCCCGGTCCCGTCCAGCCCGGCGGCCGAGGCGAGCGCCAGCTCTACTTCCGTACCCGAGGCCAGTCCAACGGCCAGCGAGAGGTGCGATGGCTTTCCCAGCAACAACATTTGGCGTGCCGACGTGTCCAAGCTGCCCGTGCACAAGTCGTCGGCGGCCTATGTGGCCAGCATCGGCGCCAGCGCCACGATGCATCCGGACTTCGGCTCCGGCACTTGGCAGGGCTCGCCCATCGGCATCCCGGTCACCACGGTGAGGCCCGATCAGGCCAAGGTGAAGGTGACGTTCCAATATGGACGCGAGAGCGATCCCGGGCCGTATCCCGTCCCTGCCGGCGTGGCCATCGAGGGCGGCGGCGATCGCCACATCATCTTGCATGATCCGGTGGGGTGCAAGGTTTACGAGCTGTTCGCCGCGCAGCAGGCCGGCGACGGCACCTGGCGGGCCGGGTCGGGGGCGGTGTTCGATCTGCGCTCTCACCGGTTGCGTCCGGCCGGATGGACATCGGCCGACGCTGCCGGTCTTTCGATCTTCGCGGGACTGACCAGGTATTCGGAAAAAGAGATCAGTCATGCGCTGAGGATCACAGCCCCGCGGACCCGAAACGCTTATGTGTGGCCGGCAAGGCACGCGGCATCGGCGTCGAGCGACCCTGCGCTTCCGCCGATGGGGCTTCGCCTGCGGCTGAAGGCAGGCGTGGACACGTCGAGCATGCCGCGGCAGGCGCGCATGATCGCCGAGGCGATGAAGAGGTACGGGGTCATCCTGGCCGACAACGGGTCGCCGTGGTATCTGTCCGGCGCACCGGACCAGCGCTGGTCCAACGACGCGCTGCGGGCGCTGAAATCCTTGCACGGCAGCGACTTCGAGGCGGTGGACACCAGCGGCCTGATGGTGGACAAGGACTCGGGCGAGTGCCGGCAGTAACCGCTCAGGGGTCAGCGGTTGAGCGGAACTCCTCCAACAGCGGAAAGTGTTGTGACGGCTTGCCTTTCCAGCGCCAGGCAGGACTCCACCAGGCCGGCCATCTGGCCGAACAGGTCACGGCGGTCCGTCTCGCTGAGCGGCTGGGTGTCGGCCTGCTCGGCGATCATCGCCTCCAGCCGCGTGTTGAGCTCACGCAGCAGTGGTGTCGCAGCAGGTCCCTGGGAGAACATGAGCGCAAGGCGCTGCTCGGCGATCTCCGTGAATGCGCCCAGGCCCGAGACGGTCTGTTGCGCCAGTGTGGCCAGCCGTGACCAGTTGTCGCCGGATTGGCGGATCAGCGCCGCGGCCTCGTTGAGGCTATCGCCGACCAGCACGGCGGCCTCGGTGAGGAAGTCGGCGTAGATCGGACGGCTGGCGCCGGGAGCCGTGTATTCCATCTCGAGGCACTCGTAGAGTCTGCTCAAGCCGTGAAACAGCGGCACCGGCTGCCCGAAGCGGCGCAGCCAGCCGTGCTTGGTGCTGGTGTCGCGCAGCTGGGCGGCGAGCTTGGCCATGCCGCTGAAACCGAAGTTGCTGTCGAAGCTGTTGCCCAGAACCGGCCCGGTGAGGTGGGCGGTGGTCATGCCGATCGCGTCCCGTATCGCTTGCGGCAGCACGCGTGTCATGCCGTCGCCGGTGACGGTGAGCGAGTGGTGGCGCCCTTTCTTGTGCGCCGACCATGCGCCGGCGAACGCCTGCACCGCAAGCGGCCGGGGAACCCCACCCTCATCGTCGAGGTACACCGTGTCCTCGTCGCACCCGGCAACCACCACCACGTAGGGATCCATTCCGTAGCCGGGCTCGAGGCCGTGCCATGGCAGGCGGCTTCGGTCCACGGTCGTGATTACCGGCGTGCCCTGCGCGAGGGCAGTCTTGAGCCGGGCGATGGCGGGCGCTGGTTTCCCGCTGCGCTCTTCGCGGTACGCGATGCCGAGTCCATCCAGAACCGTTGGCGCCCATGGCATGGGATGGTGTTGCGCCACGATGGTGAGCACAGGCGGCATGTTCTGGTACTCGAACACGGCATACATGAACCCGATCCCGCCACCGAGCCCGGCCATCATCGCCTCGGTGAACGGCTCGCCGGTGTGCGGAGCCTTGATCCCCTGCGCCTGCAGGACATGGGCGAGCAGACCAGACTCGTGATGCTGGACCGCGCCAAAGGCAGGATAGCCGGCTACGACGGCCGGGAATGCTTGAGCCGTGGCCGCAACCGGCGCCTTGGCCAGGACATGGCGGCGGGCGGTGGTGTAGCTCTCGCCGGTCTTGGCCATGCGGGAGCGGATCAGCTGCTTGAGCTTCTTGTGCTGCGTCATCTCTGAAATTCCTCCATGCGCGCAAGCGCCATGGCCCACGCTGGCACCTGTGCACGTGTGAAGAGGAACCTCAGCCACAACGGTTTGCCCGCGATGACAGCGCCACCTTCGCCTCCGCTTGGCCGGGCGGCGTGGGCGCCGGTCAGGAGGTCGGGCATACGAGCATGCCACGCACAGGATAAACCAGGCAGGGCCCGGTAGCGAACTACCGGGCCCGGTTGCGCGAGGATCGTTACCGCTGGAACTGGAACCAGTTGATGTTGGTGAAGTCCCCACCGGTCCCCGTGAAGGTGATGTACACGGTATGCACGCCCGTGGCCGAGCCGGACAAGGCCGTCGAGGCGGTGATCCAGCTCTGCCAGCCACCGGTGTTGCTCACCGCCACGCTGCCGATGATCGGTCCGGTGGTACTGTCCAACCTGTACTGGATCGTGCCGCTGGCGGCGGCACCGGACGCGATCCGGGTGAGCACCCTGACCGCTGACGTCGAGCCGAAGTCCACATTGGAGTAGGCCAGCCAGTCACCGGGCGCGATCCAGCCCACGTTCTGCCCGCCACCCGTGTCGGTGGTCGCCTCCAACTGGGTACCGGACTGGGAGCTGAACGACTCGGCCTGCCGCACGTTGTAGGCGTTGGGCAGGCTCGTCTGGAACTGGAAGTGGTTGATGTTGGTGAAGTCGCCACCGGTCCCGGTGAAGGTGATGTAGACGCGGTGTATGCCCGTCACGGACGCGGACAGGGTGCTGGTCGCCGAGATCCAACTCTGCCAGCCGCCGGTGTTGCTCACCGGGACGCTGGCGATGACCGGCCCTGTCGTGCTGTCCAACCTGTACTGGATCGTGCCGCTCGCGGTGGCACCGGACGCGATCCGCGTGGTCACCGAGCCCGGTGATGTGGCGCCGAAGTCGAGATCGTAGGCCAGCCAGTCACCCGGCGCGATCCAGCCCACGTTCTGCCCGCCGCCCGTGTCGCTGGTGGTCTCCAGCTGGGTCCCGAACTGGGCGTTGTAGTTTTCGGCTTGGGTCAGCGAGAACGCGCTGGGCGGAGTCGGCGGCGTGCCGTAAGTGAGCCCGAATCCATAGGGGAACAGCGCCGCTTTGCCGTCGCCGTCGTTGATAGGCTGCTGCGAAGCGCTGGACATCCACGTCACCGGGAGCTTGCCCGTGGGTGATGCCACGTTGAACAGCACATCCGCGACGCCTTGACCCTCGGTGCCGGGCAGCCACGCGGCCACCAGCGCGTTCCAGTTGGGCAGTTCCGAGGCGATGTCCAGCGGGCGTCCGGACACGAGGACGACCACGACGGGTACCCCCGAAGCACGTAGGGTGTTGATGGTGTTCAGATCCGCGGCGTCCAACCCCATGCCGCCCGGCCGGTCCCCCGCCCCTTCGGCATACGGCGTCTCACCGACAACCGCGATCGCCACCCGGTAACTGGAATCTATGCCCGCACCAGTCTGGTTGTAGGTGACCGTCGTGGACGGCGCGACCGTGTTACGGATGCCTTGCAGGATGGTGGTTCCGGGGGTGATGTTCCCGCTGCTGCCCTGCCACGAGATCGTCCAACCACCGCTCTGGTACCCGATGTTGTCGGCGCTCTTGCCGGCCACGAAGATCCGGCTGTTGGCGGTGGCCAGCGGCAGGACGTTGCCCGCGTTCTTCAACAGCACCTGCGACTTCTGAACCGCTTCGCGGGCAAGGCTGCGGTGTGCCGCACTGCCCACAGTGGACGTATAGGTGCGATCGGTCAGCGGCCGCTCGAACAGTCCCAGCTCGAACTTCTTGGTCAGGATGCGCCGGTTGGCGTCATCGATGCGGGCCATCGTGACGCGGCCGGCCTGCACTTCGGTTCGCAGCAGGGAGATGAAATTGCGCCACTCATGCGGCACCATGACCATGTCGATGCCGGCGTTGACCGCGATGCGCACCTCTGCGGCGGTAAAGCCGCCAGCGCCGTCGATCTGGTCGATACCGTTCCAATCCGAGACGACGAACCCGGAAAAGCCCAGCTCTCCTTTGAGGACAGGGGAGATTAGATACTGGTGACCGTGCATCTTCACACCGTTCCAGGAACTGTACGAGATCATCACCGAGCCGGCGTTGCGCCGGACCGCCTCCTGGAACGGGGGCAGGTGGATCGCCCGCAACTCGGCCTCGGTCAGCTGCGTGTTGCCCTGGTCGGTCCCGTTAGTGGTGCCGCCATCGCCGACGTAGTGCTTCGCGGTGGCCATCACCGAGGCGGGCCCGTTCAGCGCGGACCCCTGCAAGCCGGTGATCAGCGTGGCCATCTGCGTTGGCAGCTCGGGCTTTTCCCCGAACGACTCATACGTGCGGCCCCAACGGTCGTTGCGCGCCACGCACAGGCAGGGCGCGAAATCCCAGTCGATGCCGGTACCCGAAACCTCTTCGGCCGTGGCGCGGCCGATGTTTTGCACCAGCACGGGGTCGCGGGTGGCGCCCAGGCCGATGTTGTGCGGGAAGATGGTGGCGCCGAACACATTGTTGTGCCCGTGCACCGCATCCACACCGTAGATGAGCGGGATGCCAAGCGGCGTCGCCAGAGCGGCGTTCTGGTAGCCGTCGTACATGTTCGCCCAGGACGTCGCGTTGTTGGGCGATGGCGCGGATCCGCCGCCGGAAAGCAGCGAGCCAAGCCGGAAGTTGGTGATGTCGGCGTTGGTGACTGCTCCCCGCTCGGCCTGGGTCATCTGGCCCAGCTTCTCGTCCAAGCTCATGCGAGGCAACAGGTCGGCGACCCGGGTCGCCACAGGAAGCGACGGATCCTGGTAGGGAAAGGCCGCGGCACTAGCCTGAAAGGTACCCAGGCTGAAGACCACGGCCGAGGTAAGCGTCGCTGCACAGGCGCCGGCCAGTACGCCCATGCGCCGTCTTTGCGGTGTCATGGCGGTTTCCTTCTGCGGGAAGGTGAGGGACAGGGACCATTTGTTGTGTCCGAAAACATATCGAGCCAGTTACCTTTCTGTAAAGAGTCCGAACCAAAGACTTTGACATTTGATACCTGAGCATGCGCGTCAGGAGAGAAGCTCCCGCTCCACTGGGCTGCGGCGGCGCGCCCGCGGTGCGATCCGGACATCGCCAATCCACCCGGCCAGCCGCTCCGCCGCCCGTTCAATCTCGGCGACGGCCGAAGAACCGACGTCTTCCAGTAGCCGGTAGGCGATCTGGCCGTCCGGGCGTTGGACCCAGCCGCCGACGATTCGCCCGTCGCACCACACGGTCGGACCGACGTTGCCGGTGCGGTCGAACACGGCGACGGAGTGCTCGCCCAGGTACCAGTCCCGCCGCGCCCAGCCCATCGGCGTCGGGTCGAGCGCGGGCAGCAACGCCACCCACGGCGGCTGCTCGCCAACCGGCTCCAGGTCGCCGGGCAGAACGTAGCCCGCGACGCCGTCCAGGTCGACCTCGACCGCGCCGATCGCGGTGAGTGCCTTGCGCGCCTGGGTCAGAGTCCAGCCGGCCCACCATTTCAGGTCGGCCGCGGTGGCCGGCCCGAACGCGGCCAGCCACGCCTCGGCGAGCCGGCCACGTGCCACGTCGTCGGGAAGCCGGGCAACGCCACCGGGCAGCCACTTGTCCATCGGAGACCACGTCCACTGCGTGTTGGTCCAGGAACCGGTGGGGCGGCCGCGGGCGATCCGGCCCTCGGCGGCGAGCAGGAACAGCACCCAGGCGGTGATCGTCTGAGTGCTCTCATAGGACTTGCCGGTGGCGATGGTCACCTGCGTGCGCAGCCGCGGCTCGTCGGTCGACAGCTGGGCCGCTGTCGCCTCGCCGCGCGCCGTCAGCGCGGCCTCGGTCGAGCGCTCCAGGCCGGCCAGCCACACCGCGTCACCCACACCTGCTTCGGCAAGGAGCTTCAGGTAGGTCTTGCGGGTCTGGGCGGCGACGCCGAGCGCGCAGGCGGCCTGGATCGCCGGCACGAGGTCGACCGGGGCGACGAAAAGCGTGCGCCGCATGCCGTGCAGCCGCAGCAACGAACGTTCGCCATAGAGCACGTGCTCGATGCTCTGGATCGTGGCCTGCGGGTGCCGGGCCAGGATGGACAGGTAAACCGTCGCCGGGTCGGTCGCGTGCAAGACCGTCACGGCCCGCGCCGCATCCTGCACCGACCTCGCCGGGACGCTGAGCCGATGCTTCAGAGCCAGCCGAGCCCGCCGCTCGGCAACCGAAATCCGCCGCACCCTTCCGTTGATACCAGAAGGGTCCGACACACCAGCCCGCTTGCAATCACCGCGTGCCGCGGTCGGTCGTACTGCCGACCGCGGCCCCAGGTCGAGTTGCATTTGTCAATTCGACGATCACGTACGGGAAACGGACCAGCCCTCGGCGACGAGCCGGCTCGCGTCCGGGCCGTCGCCGCTGAACAGCAGCCCTTCGGGGTCCACCGCGTGGATCTTGTCGACATAGACACCCCGGCCCTGCCCGGTGCCGTCGGTGCTGCTGCGCCAGCGCAGGTGGGTCGTGCCGGCGGGCAGGTCGACCGAGACCCACCACCACCGCCGGCCGCCGTAGCCGGTTACCGAGCCCACCGCGCTCCACTGCCGGCCGCCGTCGCGCAGCGCCATGTTGCCCGGCGACCAGGCGAGCCCGCCGTCGGTGGAAGTCTCGAAGCGCACCCGGTCATATCCGGGTTCGGTGTCGTACCACAGCATGAACGTCGCGAGCCCGCCCGCGGCGGCCCGGCGCAGCGGGGCCGTGAGCGTGACGGTGGTCGAATTCCGCTGATCGGCGCGCCAGGCGGCGCCGGACAGGGCACGCACCGGTAGGGCGTTGGCGAAATCGCCGGCCACAGCACGACGTGCGACGTTGTTGCTGCCCCAGGCGCGGTCGGGGTGCACGCGGTTACTGAGCAGGATGACGAACGAATGCGCCAGCGGATCGACGACGATGGACGTGCCGGTGAACCCGGTATGGCCGAACGCGACCGGGGAGGACAGGCCCATCATGTACCAGTGCTTGTTGAGTTCGAACCCCAGGCCGCGATCGCTTTCGGGATACGTGGGCTCCAGGTATGCGTTGTAGTTGACCAGCATGGCGCGGATCGTTTCCTCGCGCAGGATGCGCGCGCCGCGGTACTGGCCGCCGTTGAGCAGCGTCTGGCACAGGATCGCGAGGTCCCCGGCGGTGGAGAACAGCCCGGCGTGCCCGGCCACGCCACCCAGCGACCACGCGTTCTCGTCGTGCACCTCACCCCACACCATGCCCCGGCCGGCGTACGGCTCGTACTCGGTGGCGGCGATGCGTGGAAGCATTGCCGCAGAGGGGTTGTACATGGTGTCCGCCATGCCCAGCGGTGCGGTGATCCGGCCGCGGACCACATCGTCCAGCCGCTGACCGGTGACTCGCTCGACGAGCACGCCCAGCGCGATCAGTCCCAGGTCGGAGTAGACGTAGCGGGTCTCCGATGGCGCCGCCAGCGGGGTGGCCAGGGCGGCGGCCAACCGCTCGGCCGGCGTCGGGTACCGGCTCCACAGTGGAGCCCAGGAGGGCAGGCCCGAGGTATGGGTGAGCAGCATCCGGACCGTGACGGCGTCCTTGCCGCCGGCCGCGAACTCCGGCAGGTACGTCGCCACCGGCGCGTTCAGGTCGACCAGGCCGCGCTCTACCAGTTGCATCGCGGCAATGGTGGTGAACAGTTTGGACACCGACGCGAGATCGAACAGGGTGTCGGTACGGGTGGGGATCTGCCGGTCGGCGGGGAGTTCGACACCGACCCGGCCGGGGTCGGCGACCGCGCTGTACCGCACGGCGGTTCCGAGCGCGGCGTGCTGGACGACCACACCATCCTTGACGGCCAGGACGACCGCTCCGGCGTATGTCGGGTAACCGGGGTGATCCGGCGTGGGCATCAGGTATGCCTCGGCGTCGGTCCGCATACGGTCGACGTACTCGGGAATCAGGCCGACCTCGCGGGCCTCACCGCGGCGCAGCGTGTGCTGGGCGAACCGGATGTCGGCGGACGTGACGGTCGGCGGCCCGGAGTCGAGGATCGGTTCGGCGGCGGCGGCCGGTGCCGCCGGGCCGAGGACCGTCAGAACCAGCCCGACCGCGAGCCAGCCGGGCACCCGCCGGCGCGAGCGCCGAGGCGAGACAGTCACTGCGGCTCCTCCAACAGGTAGAGCAGGTAGGGCCGTCGCCGGCGGTCGAAGTCGGCGAGCTCATCGGTCCAGGCGCCGACCACCTCGTCCACATCGGCACCCGCGTTGATCATTTCCCGTAGCCGGGGAGAGCCGGTGAGCTTGTCGATCCAATATGGACGGACTGGGTCCCATGTGTCGGCGCGCCAAGCGAAAGCCGGGTACCTGTGAGCCTCCACAAGCATCGCGACGCCCGTAAGGATCGGGTCGTACGCCGCCCGGTCGGTCACCTTCACCTCGACACCCGCGCAGAGCTTGTTGACCAGTTGCGGCTTCTGGCCGGCGAACGCGGGCGCGAAGTAGGCCTCCCGGAACTCGACACCCGGCAGGTTCCGGGCGTTGAGCCGGTCGCCCCAGTGGTAGTCGAAGTCCGCTGCCAGTCCGCCGATCAGCTCGAACGGCCGGGTGGTGCCACGGCCCTCGGTGATCGACGCGACGCCCTCGAACATGCCGGTGCCCGGATAGACGAGGGCGGTGTCCGGTGTAGGCATGTTGGGACTGGGCAGCACCCACGGCACGTCGGTGTCTCCCGCCAGCTTGTCGCGTTTCCAGTGCCTGCAGGCGATGACGTGCAGGTCGACCTGCCGACCGGCCTCCGCGGGCAGGAACTCGGCGTTGAAGAACCGTGCCAGCTCCCCGACCGTCATGCCGTGCTGCTGGACGATCTCCTTCTTGCCGACCCCGGATGTGTACGCCGTGGTCATCATCGGACCGTATGCCCGGCCGCCGATCGGGTTGGGCCGGTCGAGGACGACGTACCGCTTGCCGAGGCGGGCGGCGGCTACCATCGAGTCGTACATGGTCCAGATATAGGTGTAGAACCGGGCGCCGACGTCCTGGATGTCGAAGACCAGAGTGTCTACACCGGATCTGGTGATGAGCTCGGCCCACTTGGCCTGGGACGCGCCGTACGCGTCGTAGACGATGATGCCGGTGCGGGCGTCGATGCCGGTACCCTCGCTGCCGCCGGCCTGCGCCGATCCGCGGAAGCCATGCTCCGGTCCGAACGCCGCGACCAGGTTCACCTGGCCGGAGCCATGAATCAGGTCGACGAGGTGCTGGTATTCGGCGTTCACGCCGGTCGGGTTGGAGATGACACCGACCCGCTGACCGGCCAGGACCGCGAAGCCGGAGCCGACGAGCACATCCAGCCCGGTGTCCACGCGACGGACTGCGGGTATCGCCAAGGCCGGGTTCGGCGCGGCCGAGGCCGCCGCGGTCGCACCAAGCGTGCCCGCGGCGACGGTGCCGGTGAGGAACTTTCTGCGCTCCACTCCAGTTACCTCCTACGAGATCTGGCCGTGTCAAAGCAAACGGAGAAGGGACGGCCGGGTCATCGGGAGGGCGAACGGGTTTGTCACGGCGGCCGAGGCGACCGCGGCAACGAGACGTGCCTGCATGGGCGACCTCCCGGTCCCGGAGGGCTACCTTGAAACTTAGCTACGTCTCGAAGCCTGGTCAAGAAAATTAGCTACTTCTCCATCCCGCCGCGATGACATAGGCGGGGACGGCGGTAAAGATCGCTTGGTGATAGCGTCCGAACCTGCGGAAGCAACCGGGGAGGATGCATGAACGTTGATCCATCGACAAATCTTGTCGTATTCGAGATCAAGGGTCACGGCGAACCGCATGTCATGAGCGGCCGGACACGCGACGAAGACTGCATTCGAAGTGCGTGGTTGGCCACACCGGTCACGCATTGCACTGCCGCCCGCAAGGTCAGTCGCATCTACAGTGAGTGGCAGCCGTCTGTGGCGGACGCCGCCTTCATCCAGCGTACGTTCCCGAACGCCGCGGTGACCTACAGTTTCGAGCGTCCCGGTCCGGATGGGTGGGACGCGGCGTTCGCCGCCGCGGCGCGGACAATGGCGCAGGCCGACAGCGAGCAGGAGGCCGAACGCGCCGCGCAGAACATCCAGCACGTGGCCGATCTGACGGGCACAGCGATCGCCACCAGCCGGACAAGGGCCATTTGCTTGTGCTGCGGCGAGAGGGACCGTTGGCATCCTCGGCGGTGGCCTTACCGGACTTCCACGAACAGATGTCGGCGGCCCTTGGGGACGGCCGCTTGATCGTTGGGCTGCCCGATCCGGACACCGTGCTCGTGACCCGGGCGGACTCTGGCTGGGTCAACGAACTCCACCAGGCAGTCGTCACGTCGCCATGCCCCTGCGGCGAACTCGTCCCGACTGTCCTCGGCTTCGATCCCGCGGGGCCCCGGCTGCTCGCTGAGCGCTGCGAGCCCCAGCGCAATACGAACTAGCACACTGCCACAGCTGTGCCAGAAACGGGACGCCGGCCATTCCGGGAACTGGCAACGACACCGGCTCTGTGCCACTAAAATTTATGATCACAGTGCAATACCGCGGGGGAAGATCATGTCGTCATTGGACACGGACGGCGAGGGGACGCCGAACGGACAGCCCGCATGAAGGCGGTCGTGTTTGCGGGTACCCGTTCAGTCACGGTCGACGAGGTTCCGGATGCGGTGATCGAGGAACCCAACGACGTCGTGGTACAGATCAGCTCGAGCGCGATGTGCGGGACCGATCTGCACATGTACGACGGGCGCACGGGCGCCACGCCGGGGCTGGTCCTGGGACACGAGCCGCTCGGTGTCGTCGAGCAGGTCGGCTCCGCGGTCGAGACGGTCAGGCCCGGCGACCGGGTGGTTATCCCGACCCACCTGTACTGCGGGCTGTGCGTCAACTGCGCCCGCGGTTTGTCTGCCGCCTGCCTGCGGGTACGCCCAGGCAGCTTCGGCGCGGCGTACGGTTACGCCGGCATGGGGCCATACCGCGGCGCGCAGGCCCAGCTGCTGCGGGTACCCTTCGCCGACGCCAACTGCGTCTGCGTACCCGGGGAACCCGGCGACAAGCTGGAAGACGACCTGGTGTTGCTGGCCGACGCGTTCGTGACCGGCTGGCACGCCACCGAGCTGGCACAGGTCACCCCGGGCGCGACGGTCGCGGTGTTCGGCGCCGGAACCATCGGCCTGCTCGCGGCCTACAGTTGCCTGCTGAGGGGTGCAGCCACGGTCTACGTCGTCGACCGGGTGCCGGAACGCCTGGACAAGGCAAGCGAGATCGGCGCCGTTCCCGTCGACTATCGCAAGGGCGATCCGGTCGACCAGATCCGTGAACTGCGGCGCGCCGCCGGTCTCCCGCCGGGCGAGACGGCGATGAGCGGGGTCCAGGTGGGCATCGACGCGGTCGGGTTCCAGGCCCACGACCGCCAGACACCCGGCGTGGAGAACCCGACGCAGGTGATCAGCGATCTCGCCCGCCTGATTGACCCGACCGGGTATCTGGGCATCATCGGCGTCTATGCCGAGAAGGATCTGCATCCGGCCCCGGAAGGAAACCCCGACGGCCGCCTCACTGTGCCGTGGGCAACGTTCTTCTCCAAGGGGATATCGGTGCGATTCGGTCGCACGCACGATCGCCGCTACACGGTGTTGCTTCGCGACCTCGTGCTGTCCGGTCGGGCTCGTCCGAGCGTGGTCGTCACCCACCACGGCCGCCTCGATGACGCGCCCGGGTTGTATCAGGCGTTCGACCGGCGTGCCGCAGTCATCAAACCCGTCCTGCGGCCGTGACTGCCGCTCGCAGCGGCAGGGCCGCGAAGGTGTGGTTCAGCCAGAGGCGCCGGGAGGTTTCCTCCGGGTAGGCGGCGACCGCTGGAGCGGTGTCGAAGATCTGGACCAGCCGCCGCCCCGTGTCGTACGCGGGCCAGCCCGGGTCGCCCGTGGCAGCGAAGGTGGTCCACGCGGTGCGCAACCGGGTTCCCAACGCCTCGGCATGGGGTGGCGGCTTGTCGCCGAGCAGCATCTGGTTGGGGGTGCCGAACAGCAGCGGCACCTCAAGGCTGTGGCAGGCGCCCAGGACCCCAGCGCCGGCCGGGGCGGGCCAGGTCAGCTCATACATGTGGACGCGGCCACCGCCGGCGACCTGGGCATTGGCCAGGTGCAGCACGGGCATCCGGTACTGCCAGTCCGAATGAACCAGTTCGTAGAACGCCCCCGCCGACGCGTGCGGGAATGCCTGGCGGTAGGCGCGTTCGCCGTCCGGGCCGGGGCCGAACACGCGCAGCGCCCATACGGCCTGCTCGTCGGTGATCTTACCCAGCTGCCCGGCCATGGCGATGAACAGCCGGTACTCGTCGCGGTTGTGCCCGACAATCAGCTCCACGGCCCGTCCCGCGCCGTCGGTCAGCGCCTGCCAGGGCGTGGTCGGCAGGACCTGGCCGTCGACCACGGGGGCAAAGAGCCGATTCGCATGCGCGGCCTGCCCCCAGCGGTCGGCGTGCCGGCGCATCGTGGCGGCCAGCGCATCGCCGGCCGAGGACAGCTCGCGCGGATCCATCCCGGACAGATCCGCCGCAGTCGGGCGCAAATCCACCTCGGCCGCGATGGCCGCGGCGATATCGCGGGCCAGCTCATCGGAGAAGTACATGCCCGGCATGCTCTGGAGGATGGCCCGCCGGAACAGCCCCACCGCGGCCGGCATAGCCAGCAACGCGGCGACGCATCCCGCCCCCGCCGATTCGCCGAACACGGTGACCTGGCCGGGGTCGCCTCCGAACCCCGCGATGTTGTCCCGCACCCATCGCAACGCGGCGACCTGATCGAGGAGGCCACGATTGGCCGGCGCCCCGTCGATGCGGGCAAAGCCTTCGATACCGAGGCGGTAGTTGAAACTGACCACGACGACGTCGCCGTCGCCGGCGATTCGCTGGGCGTCGTGAGTGCCGGAATAGCCAAGCTTGTAGGCGCCGCCGTGGATCCACACCATCACCGGGCGGCGGACCGCCGGGTCGGGATCGGGCGTCCACACGTTGACCGTCAGCCAGTCATCACCCGCCGGCGGATCCGGCAACCGTGCACCGCGAAGGGTCTCCCGCAACTCCGCTTCATCCTGCGGGGGCGGGGGACCGAAGGATACTGCCTCTCGTACCCCGGGCCAGTCGCGCACCGGCCGCGGTGCCGCGAACCGCGCATCGCCCACCGGCGGCTCCGCGAACGGGATGCCGCGAAAGACGGCCAAGCCCTCTTCTCTGCGGCCGCGCACGACCCCCCCGGTGATAGGCACCTCGGGCTCGGCGGAGCCCGCCGCCCGGCGGGACCCGGCTGTGGTCATCGACCGCTCCTCACGTGGCAGGGACTACCGAGTAGACGTCGCGGTGATCGCGACGACGACGGCGACCAGGACCACCGGCAGGACAGGCGCCCATAGCGGCGCACCTTTCAGCAGCAGCGCGCCGAAGAGGGCGCCACACAGCAGCGCCGCCAACCGGCTTCCACCGCCCGCCAGTTCGGCAAAATGGTGAGGTGTGCTGGTGAGGATGCGGACAATGCTGGTCAACGTGCCGGTCAGGTAGGTGGTGGAGGCACCCCGCACGCCGGAGTTGATCGTGAGGACGCCCTGCACTCCCATTGCCGCGGCGGCCAGCGCAAGCAGCAGCAGCGTAACGCCCCTGTCGGGTTGCCCACCGGCGGCCAGCCAGCCGGCCGCCACGCAGGCCAGCAGCGCCAGCTCGGCCGCGGCGACGAGACTGGTGCGCGGGCGCCAACCCGAACCTTTGGAGCCGTACGCAATATTGCCCGCCGCGACGCCGACCGCGTAGCCTCCGACCGCCACAGTGGCGCCCGCCGCCAGCCTGCCGTCCAGCGTCCCGATGCCCCGCCCGAGCTGGACCAGATTGCCCGTGATGACGCTGGCGAACGGGCCGCCAAGCCGCGCCACGCACACCACATCCATGCCGCCTGCCGCCGCTGCCAGGACCGCAAGAAGGCGTACGACGACACGTTGCGGCACTAAAGGACCTGTCCCGCTCGACGCGTCGGCCGTGGTGTCAGCCGTCGGTAGATCCATCGTCCCCGGGACCTATCATTCCCGCCCCCTTGGCAGACCCCGTGCTGCTGCCTCCAGCCAGCCTAGTCGCGGACGCGATCCCAGGTCAGCGGAACGCCGCGTCCCTGTCGCCGTGCGGGGTGCGCCGTGGGCTATTCGGAAATGCCGTGCAGGTGGCGGAAATCCTCCAAGGTGCCACGGTAGAACTCGTAGTCGTCGAGCACCTTCTCCCGGGTGAACAGCTCAGGATGCTCGGCGTGCGCCCGGATGCCAAGTTCGGTCCAGAACGCCTGCGGGGGCACCTCGTCCGCCCCGTCCGGCAGGAACTTGACCAGCTCGCCCTGCGCGGCCGCGGCGAACTCCCAGTCGAGTTCGACGATCCGCCGCTCCTGCGCTGTGCCGACGCCGTCGGCGAGGCTGAAGTCGCGATCGAAGGCGCGCCGGGCATAGACGCCGGCAACCTGTGCCCACTGACCGGCATCGACGAGCTGCGAGACACCCAGCCCGAACGGCGATCCGGCCCGCCGCGCCATGTCCTCGGACAGGTATGGGACCTCGACCTGGATCAGGCTGGCACCCGCGCCGTACGAGAGCGTCCACGCGTGCTCGCGGTCGGTCCTGGTCGTGTGCGGTTCGGTCGGGCCGGGCGGTGCCCCGGGCGGGCGCTCCACCGCCACCACCAGGCTGATGTAGGTGTGTCCTTCGGCCAGTGTCCGCGCAGCCAACATCCGTGATCCCGGCATCTACAGATTCACCCAGATCGCCCAGCCGAGCATGCCGGCCAGCAGCAGGCCGCCGGCGCGGCGGGTGTGCAGGAAGGCGATTGGTGCCCACCACAGCGGCCATACCGGATAGTTGGCCGGCGGTTCTTTCGGCGTGGGCCTGCCGAACTCCCGGACCGCTTTCAGCAGCATGGGTACCGCCAGAAAAGTGAGCAACGCCGGCCAGGGCAGCGCTCGCACGATGACGAGCGCCACGACACCCACATAGAAACCGATCATCATCGCCTGGGTGACCAGCCTGGCAGCCCGTTCGCCGACCAGCACCGGGAACGTGTTGGTCCCGGTGGGACGGTCGTAGGGCAACTTGTCGATGTGCTTACCCATGAGCACGCTCGTCGGCAGCAGGGCATAGACCGTCGCCGCCGCGATCACCTGCCACGGCAGTGTTCCGGTCCCGGCGTAGTAGGTCCCGCCGACCATGAGCGGACCCCAGGTGATCAAGACGTCGAGCTCACCGAGCCCGATTCGCTTGAGCCGCAAGGGCGGAGCCGTGTATGCCCACGAGAGGAAGAGCCCGCCGAGCGCGAACGCCGCGATCCACCAGTCGCGGCGGGCCACCAACGTCGCCATGATCGCCAGGTCGAGCACTTGGCAGATGAGCACTCCCGCGATCAGCTGCTTCTTGGTGACCAGTCCGGACAGGATCGGATGCGGTGCATACAGTGCCCGCGGATATTTGTCGGTGTCCGTGCCCACCTGCGTGTCGGCCAGGTCGTTCATGAGGTTGTTGGCCAGGTGCGCCAGGACAAGGCCGATGACCGCGAGGGTCATGTTGAGCCAGTCCACCGCGACCGGAGCGCTCGCGGCGAGCAGGACCGCCATGAGCCCGGAGGTGAGGGTCATCGGCAGCACGCCCGCCCGGGTCACCACGAGCCAACGGGTCACGCCGTCGACCACTCCTTGCTCGGGCGGGTTCGTGGTGAGAAACGCGTGGCGCCAGGCCGACAGCCGGTCGGGCAGCCGGAGCGGGACGGTTGTATCGGTCACATCCGACGACGCTACCCGCCTCGGACAGGTTGCGTCGCATTAGCACCCGCGTTACAAGACTTCGGCCACGGCAAACAGCACGAAAATTGTTGCCAAGTAACCACGAATAGATGACACTAATTTCCGTCATCCCGCAACTCGATCCATCGTGTCCGATCCGGATGGTCCCGGTCGGCACCGCCGCCAACCGGGAGAGGCCATGCGACGACCAGCCATTGCTGTCCTGCTGTCCGCACTGCTCACCTACGCCGGCATAGGTTCCGCGCCCACCTCCGCGGGCGCGCTCGCGGCCGCATCCGACGTGGGCACGCTTGCGACGACGGCGCTGGCCCCGGGTCTTACATTGAGCGATACCACCGTCAGCGGTCCAAACAAGATAAATATCTTGACCGCCAACCTGTCCGAGCCGACGCTCAAGCCCAAGTACCTCAATCCCGGCACCGTTGGTGCGACCGCCACGCTGACAACCCAAGCCAACCGGGTGGGAGCGGTGGCCGCGGTCAACGGCGACTTCTTCGACATCGGGGTCACCGGTGCCCCTCGCGGCATCGGTATCGACAACGGCTCGCTGCTTAACGGTCCCGCCTCGGGTTGGAACAATGTGGCCGCGCTGTACGCCAATGGTGCGAGCAGCCGCGGCGGCCTGGCGCAGATCTTCCTCGACGGAAGGATCACCCTGCCCGGCGGCGCTCAGCTCACCGCCACCAACCTCAACTCCCCCAACATCGCCGCGAACGGCGTCGGCATCTACAACGCCTTGTGGGGCGACGAGGCGCGCAGTCAGGTGATCGACGGTTCCACCCGGTCGCGGGAAATCGAGATCACCGGCGGCGTCGTCACGAGGGTCAGCACGACTCCGGGCGGCAAGGTAGCTAGTGGCACGGTCGCCGTGCTCGGTATCGATGCCGGGGCCGACGCGCTCGCCGGTGTCAGCGTCGGCAACGCGGTCACCGTCAACTACACGCCGCGTGGTGGTGACGGCGCGGCGCAGGTGGCGATCGGCGGCAATCTCGTGCTCGTCAAGGATGGTGTGGTCACAACGGCATCGCATCCACGCAACCCGCGCACGGCGGTCGGCTTCTCAGCGGACGGGCTGAAGATGTGGCTGGTTACCATCGATGGCCGCTCCACCAGCAGCATCGGGATGACATATGTGGAACTCGCCAGCTACATGAAGTCACTCGGTGCCGACGACGCGCTCAACCTCGACGGCGGCGGCTCGACCACCATGGTGGCGCGGATGCCCGGTGCCAGCTCGGTGTCGGTGCGCAACACGCCGTCGGATGGTACGCAACGCCCCGTGCCAAACGGCATCGGCTTCATCTCCACGGCGCAACCGTGGAGCGCCACCGTCGACAACACGACCGCCGGCCGGTTCACGGCAAGCGCCAGCTGGGGCACGTCAAGCTATTCCAGCCAGAGGTTCGGCACCGACTATCGCTTCGCCACCCCCAACACCACCACGAGCGACCCTGCCTGGTACAAGGTGAACATCCCGCAGACCGCGGCATATGAGGTCTCGGTGTGGTACCCGGCAAACTCGGGTTACAACGACTCGACGCCATACGTTGTCGTCACCACCACCGGCAATCGGACCGTACGCGTGAATCAACGCGTCAACGGTGGTCGATGGGTGTCGCTTGGCGTCTTCACCCTGGCCGCGGGGGACGGCGACAAAGTCGGGGTGAGCCGATGGACCTCGGGCACCGGATACGTCATCGCCGACGCGGTCCGGATCACCCGCGTCTGAACGAAAACGGTGCCGGCCACCGGGGTTGCCCACGGCCAGGCTTCCCCGGTTGGCTGGCAGCAGTAGCACTCTAGCGGCGGAACGGGCCGGTGACCTCGTAGGTGATTCCGCCGGAGGAGGATCCCGACGTGCCGCGTTGAGAGGAGAAGTAGAGGCGGTTGCCCGCTGGGTTGAACGCGGGACCGGTGATCTCGGAAGAGGACTGCCCGGTGATGCGGGCGAAGACCGAGATGACATCGTCGGGGGTGATGAGGCAGATCTCCATGTTGCCGCCGTCCTCAGCGACGTAGAGGTCACCGAAGGACGACCCCGTGATGTTGTCGACGCCGGTCAGGGGTGGGGTACCGCTGACGAGCGAGTCGTCGTATGCCAGCTCAATCGTTGATGCCCCGGCATTGTAGGCCCAGACACGGTTGTCACCCTTGGTCGTGAAGTAGCAGACACCGGCCTGGTACCAGCAGCCTTCGCCACCGTTGAACCGCTTGACCCCGCCAACCTGATTGCGCGTCGCGGTCGGTGAGCCGTCCGGATCGGGAACGTTGGCCCAGGTGATCGGCACGCTCGTGCCGCTACCGCCGACTGCGACCTGCAACCTCCCGCTCGAGAGGTTGCCCCACGTGTTCGGGATGAACCGGTAGAAGCAGCCGGTTGACTCGTCCTCGGTCAGGTAGATCACCCGGCGGTCGGGGTCACAGGCCGCCGCCTCGTGCTTGAAGCGTCCCATGGCCGGCCGGCTGACCGCCGCGTTGACGCCTCTGGGGTCGCACTCGAAGACCCGTCCAAGGGTCACTTCCTCACACGAAAGCCACGTCCCCCAAGGGGTTGCGCCGCCAGCACAGTTGATGTTGGTATTGCTAAGAATCCGGTAGGCACCCGTGACTCCGCCCGCGCTGTTGAACCTGACCGCTGACGCTCCACCGCCCGACAGGGCGGAAACCTCCGAATTGGACACGTAGATCCAGCCGGAGCCGTCGGCGAAACACGCACCTCCGTCTGGTGCGCGATGCCAGGCATACGAGGTTCCGCTCACGGTCCGGGTCGACCGCGCGATGACACGGCTGGTGAAGCCGGACGGCAGCTGAATGCCGTTCGCGTCGGCCGGCCGCAACGCGCCATAGGGCCCGGGCCCAGGCTGTGCCGGGGCGGCGAAGACCTCCCTCCAGAGCACTCCGCTGAACGCTGCGGCGCCGAGCCCCACCACACCGGCCCGGAACAGATCACGTCGCTCCATAGCGACCTCCACATGTACCGATTGCATGATGCCATGCGCAGGCTAGATGCCCATCGCGTCGTCGCATGATGGCCGCAGTGAACGTTGCGTGACCCGCGGGTGCCATGTAATCCGGAAAGTGGGCTGGGTGCCCAACGGGATCCAGCCCACTCACCTTCCTCGATCAGTCGTCCCCGATGGTGGCCTTCAGGATGCTGCGCCCGAACGTCGCCGCGAACAGTGTGTTGGTGCCCGCGTGGAAGTGGATGTCGTTGACCGGCACGGCGGGGAAGCTCTCGCCCACCTTGAGCCAGTTGCGGCCCAGGTTCGGGGTGAAGAACACGCCCATGTCGGTGCCGATGTAGAGCCAGCCACGGTGCCTCGGGTGCCGGATCACGTCGTTGACCGGCGCCTGCGGCAGGTTGCCGGAGATGTCGGTCCAGTTCGCGCCGCCGTCGGTGGTCATCAGCACGTGCGGTTGGGTCTCGCTCTCCCACTTGAACCCGGAGTACGTGACCCAGGCGATGTCGGCGTTCTGCGGGTCGACGGTGACCCGGGTGACCCACCGCGCCGGCAGGTCGGGGTCAGACAACCGGGTCCACGTGCCGCCGCCGTTGCGCGTCACCCACAGCCGGCCGTCGTCGGTGCCGACGTACACGGTCTCCTTGTCGGTCGGCGCGATGCCGATCGTCGTGATCGTCCCGTACGACGTCGAGTTGCGCGGCGTCGGGCCGCCCGTCAGGTCCGGGCTCACGGCCCGCCAGGTGACGCCGCGATCGTCGGAGCGGTTTAGGATGTTGGATCCAAAGTAGACGGTGTCCGGCGTGCCTGCCGCGATCTCCAGCGGCGCAACCCAGTTGAACCGGGTCCCGGTGAACCGCCCCCGGATCGACGTAATCGTGTCGCCCCCGTTCTCGGAGCGGACGCAGGCGCCGTTCTGCGCGCAGGCGTAGACGATGTTGTGGTTGGCGGGGTTGATACGGTTGAACATCCCGTCGCCGCCGCGGTAGGCGTTCCAGTCGGAGCCGCCCCACGACCGCAGCGAGTTGTTGTCCTGGGTCCCGCCCGATACCCTCGTCACGTCCTGCACGCTGACATCCATCGCGTAGAACTGCATGTACGGCTGGACGGTTGACTTGGTCCACGCCCCGGTGACGTCGCCGTTCTGGTCGGACCAGTAAAGCCCGCCGTCGTTGCCGATGTAGACCCGGTCCGGGTGGTGCGGGTCCCACGCCACGGCGTGCTGGTCGACGTGGAACCTGCTGCCCGGGTTCGCGACCCAGCTGAGGCCGCCGTTACGCGACTCCATCATCGGCACGCCGGCGGAGAACAGGTGGTCGGCGTCGTCGGGGTCGACCCAGAGCCGGCCGAACCACCAGGCGAAGCCGCCGTCAGCGCCGTCGAGGGCGGGCTCACCGGTCATGGGGCGGGTCCAGGTGGCACCCGCGTCGCTGGAGACGAAGAACCCGGTGAGGTTGCCGATGCGGTCGTTGGTGATGGCATAGGCCCGGTTGGGGTCGCTCTGTCCAAACGCGACGCCGATCCGGCCCGGTTCGGTTTCGGGCGCCGGCAGCGGGGCGCCGATGCGGGCCCAGGTCTCGCCGCCGTCGGTGGACCGGTACACGCCCGAGCCGGGACCGCCGTACTCCCGCCCGTCGGGGAACCGCAGCTTGTCCCACATCGCCGCGAGGACGATGTCGGGATTGGCGGGGTTGATGGCGAGGTCGATCGCGCCGGTCGAGTCATTGGGGCCGTCCAGCACCTGGCGCCAGCTCGCTCCGCCGTTCTCGGACAGGTACACACCGCGGTCGCCGCCGGTGTCGAACAGCCGGCCCTGGGCGGCAACGAAGATGCGCCGCGGGTCGGTCGGGTCGATGCGGATACGCCCGACCGCGCCGGTGTCGGAGAGGCCTAGGCTGGTCCAGCTTGCGCCGCCGTCGGTCGAGCGGTACACGCCCGTGCCGTAGTACGAGCCGCCGCCGCCGTGGTCGGGCTCGCCCGTACCGGCGTAGAGCGTGCCGTCGGGCGCGACCGCAAGCGCGCCCATCGACTGCGGCAGGTCATCCGACCAGACGCTGGTGAGCGTGGCGCCGCCGTCGGTGCTCTTCCATACGCCGCCGGTGCCGGCGGCGACATACACAACGCCTGAGTTGTTGGGATCGAGCACGAGGTCGATGAGGCGGCCGCCGACATTGCTGGGACCGAGCAGCTGCCACTGCACGTCCGACAGCTGCGGGGCGCCGTGGCGGGTCTCGCCCTCGATCTGCCGTGTCCGTGCCAGCGCGTCGCGGTACGCGGTCGGCGGGATCGAGCCGTCCGCGTTGGCCCGCTGCAGCCACATCCACTCGTGCGGCTCGGCCGGGTTCTCCCGCTCCTCTGCGGCGCCCGGGGGAACCGGGCTCCCGGACAGGTACAACAGGCTTGCCACCAGCGTCACGGCGGCAGCGCCCGCGAAAGCGCCGACCAACCGGAACCGCAACCGCCTCGACCGAATCAACCGCATAAGGCACACTCCGGCGCGTCCATCGGCGGCATCGTTGCCACTCGATGACGGTTAGCGTAACCCGGGCATCGATCAACTTGGAAGGGGACCTAGGCTCGGGACTCCAGGATCGCCAGGTCGCGTTCGGCGTAAAAGTGGTCGTCAATGTCCAGTTCGGACAGTCGGGTGACGTCTCCAAGGATGAACCGGGCCGGCAAACCCTCGGCGTCGGCGCGCCGCTGCGCGGCCTCCACCGCGAGCCGATGGTCGGGGATGTCGGAGGGCTGCGGCCCCAACCCGAAGCGGTAGCCCAGGTGTCCCAGCCCTCGTAGCACAGAACTCACCATACGTTGAATTCTGTGCCAACAGCGAGCAGGATGGAACCCCTGGCTGATGTCAGCCTTGCCGGGCGGCCCACTGTGCGGTGAGGTCCGGGTAGAGCAATGCCTGGTCGTCGGGCAGGGCCGCCTTCGCCCGCCGCGACACGTCATCCACCAGCACCTCGGGCTGTCCATGCTCGACAGCGTGCAGCGCCGCCTCCACCACCTCCGCGGGCTTGATCTTCGGTGCGTCGACGCGGGCGGTCATGTCGGTGTCCACGAAGCCGGCGTGCACCGCGACGACCAGCGTGTTCTGGCCGGTCAACTCGATGCGCAAACCGTTGGTCGCCGACCAGGCCGCGGCCTTGGAGGCGCTGTAGGACCCAGCGTCGGGCACGTTCATGAACGACAGCACCGACAGCATGTTGACCACCGCTCCCCCGCCGTTGACGCGCAACACAGGAGCGAACGCCCTTGACACGGCCAGGGTGCCAAAGTGGTTCACCTCCATCTCGCGCCGGGCAGCGGCCAGGTCGGGCGCGCCGAGCACCGGCGCACCGAAGGAGACGCCGGCGTTGTTGATGACCAGGGTGACGTCGCGGAGCTCGTCGGCTAGCGCCGCCACCCGGTCGTGATCGGTGACGTCGAGCCGTACCGGCACAATGCCGGCGCCCGCTGTGAGGGCTGCGGTGTCCCGGGCGGCCGCGTAGACCTTGGTCGCACCGCGCCGGAGCAGACCGCGGACGAACTCCGCGCCGATTCCCCGGTTGGCGCCCGTGACGAGGGCGACCGCTCCTGCTATCTGCATAGTCTTTCTCCTGTGGTGTTCAGCCGAGGCGTTCGACCCCCTGGTGAGTTGGAATTTCAAACCCACCGCCCAGTTATACACTGGGTTGGAAAATCCAACCAAGTGCTGTGCGGTGGAGCTTGCGAGCGAAGGAGGGCACGACGATGGCGAGAACGACCGGCAGGGAGTGCTCGATCGCTAACGCGCTGGCGGTTGTCGGCGAGCGTTGGAGCCTGCTCGCACTGCGCGAGATCCTTCTGGGTGAGCGCCGGTTCGACCAGATCGCCCGCAATACCGGTGCCAGCCGCGACATCCTTGCCGCCAGATTGCGCACCCTCGTCGAGGCCGGCGTGCTGGAGAAGCGCCAGTACACGGAGCGCCCGCCACGCCACGAGTACGTGCCGACCGAGGCGGGACGGGCATTGCAGCCGATCCTGCTGGCGCTGAAGGAGTGGGGCGACCGTTATGTCACCGAAGGGGCGCCACCAATGGTGTGGGAGCACTCATGCGGCGCTGAACTGCATGTCCAGGCGGTCTGCGCGCACTGCGGCGGCGAAATCGACACGAGCCAGGACCTCGGCGCCGAGGGCGGCAGCCTGCATCGGCTCGGAGCGGTCCGCTAATCCTTGCGCCGGTAGCTGCATTGGCGCCTGACCGGGCAGTCAACCGCCTACCCTGGGTGCTGTAGGGCTGGTCACCGCGGAGCGCTGACGCCGAGCCGGAATCCGAGCCGAAAGGGGCATAGCAGTGACCCCACCGACAACGGCCGAGCGGGCCCCGGATGCTGTGCCGACCCGCACCGGCCAGAGCTGGGTCAGGATCCTGCTTGGTGGATTGGCGCTGTGGTTGGCCACGGTGCTGGTCACCTTCCTGACGGGCAATGCCAACCTGATTCCGACGATCATCCTGCTAGGCAGCTTCCTGGTTCCGGCGGCGTTCGTGGCGTACGCCTTCCAGCACGCCGACGCCGTGGTGACGGGGCAGCGCATCTTCACCGCGTTCCTTTATGGCGGCGTGCTCGGTGTGCTGGGTGCCTCGGTACTCGAAGCGGCGCTGCTCCAGCAGGTGTCCTCGGTCGCCTTCCTCGTGGTCGGGCTCATCGAGGAGGCGGTCAAGCTGGCCGTGCTCTGGCTGCTTGCGCGGAAGCTGCCGTACTACACGGTGCGGGACGGGATCGTGCTCGGCGCCGCGGTCGGCTTCGGCTTCGCTGCGTTTGAAAGCGCGGGGTATGCCTTCAACGCGATGTTCACCCCCGGTGGCTTGTCGCTGCTGGAGCTGGTCGAGACCGAGGCGCTGCGGGCGGTGCTGGTACCGGTCGGGCACGGCCTGTGGACGGCGATCCTCGGTGGCGCGCTGTTCGCGACGGCGGCGCATACTCCCGATCGCCGGCCGCGCTTGAGTGGATCGGTCGTCGGCTGGTACGTCGTTGTCGTCCTTCTGCACGCCTTCTGGGATGCGTCGCAGTCGATCGCCGTGTGGTTGACGCTGTTGCTGACCGGGACCACGACCCAGTGGACGATGATCCGCCTGGGTCAGGTGCCCGGGGTGACCCGGGCGCAGATCAACCTGTTCACAGCGCTGAATTGGGGGTTACTCATCCTCGACGGGCTGGTCGGAGTGCTTCTGCTAATCCTATGGTGGCGGCGCACGTCCTCCGCCAGCCAACCGCAGACGCAATGACGGGCTGCGCGGCCGGCTACATGCCCGAGCTGAACGTGCTGTGCGGGATCGCCGATTACAGGCCGGACAAGCGGGCAGCCGGTGACCAAGCATGCCTCGCGTGGAGATTTGGCCCAGTGCTGGTTTACTGAACCCGTGAACCTGGATCGTCCTGCAGCACCCGACCCTTACGAGCTGCTTCCACGGGTACCATCATTCACCGTCACCAGCAATGACATCGACGATGGTCAGCCCATGGCTGACCTTTTCGCTCACGACAGCGTCGGCGGCGACAACCTGTCGCCGCATCTGGCTTGGTCCGGATTTCCTGACGACACCAACGGTTTCGTCGTCAGCTGCTTTGACCCTGACGCCCCCACCCCATCCGGATTCTGGCACTGGACCGTGGTCGGCCTTCCTGCCACCGTCATCGAACTGAGCCAGGGCGCCGGCGACCCCGCAAACGACACCGGCATCACCTTCAGCGTTCGCAACGACTTCGGCACCAAGGGGTACGGTGGAGCGGCGCCACCGCCCGGAGATCGCCCTCACCGCTACATGTTCGCCGTGCACGCCATCGACGTCGAACGGCTCGATGTCAGCCCCGAGGTCTCCCCGGCCGTCGTCGCGTTCCACCTTGCCTTCCACACCCTCGCCCGCGCCGTCATCAAACCCACATACTCGGTTCCAGCCTGATAGTGGAGGGTTGCGGCCGGCGATCATCCTGTTGCCTTTCGCCACGCCCACCGCGTACGCCGCGACGCGACCGGCGACGGCAAGCCGGACGTCGTCCTCGCCGACTACTCGCGCGGGATGATCCTTATCCCCCAGGCGGTAACGGAATCCCCAGCGGCAGCGAGATCCCGAAATCCGTTTGCCGCTGGGCTCATGCGGGTGGACGCTGGGGTCATGAGACGAGTCATCGGTAGGCAGCTGCACGAGGCCGACATCGGCTAGCTGCTCGAAACGCTCGCGCCGGAACGGGTCGTCGCCGACCTGGGTACCGGTGACGGCAAGGCCGTGCTCCTGCGAGCCGCCGCAGCCCCTGGCACCCTCGTGCTGGGCATCGACCCCGACGCGCGTGCCATGGCCGAGGCATCCCGACGCGCGGCACGACCGCCATGACGTGGCGGTTTGCCCAATGCCGTGTTCGTCGTCGCCGCAGCCGAGGCGCTGCCGCGGGATCTGTGCGGCGGGGTGAACGAGCTGACGATCCAGTTCCCCTGGGCGTCGCTGCTGCGCGGCACGCTTGCGTTCGATCCAGCCGCGGCGGTCGGCATCGCGGGCCTGCTTGCCCCAGGCGGCTGGCTTACGGCGATCGTCGCCACCGCGGCACGCGACCGCCTCATGGGCATACCGGCGGCCGACGAGCTCCTCGATGGTGCCGGCCCCGATCTGCGTAGGCGCTGGAACCGCTACGGCTTGGAGCTCACCGATATCCGCGCCGCGACAGCCGGCGAGATCGCGGCGTCGGGATCGTCATGGGCCAAACGGCTGCTGGCCACCGGAGTACGCGACCGCCGTGCCGTTAGGCTGACGCTTCGCCGGGCCTAGTTTCCCAGCCACAGACGCCGTCTCGACATCGGTTCCTGAGCGTCACAACGTCTCAAGCGGGCCGGCCTCAGCGGAACGCGGGAAGGCCTCTTCGAGCTCGTCAAGGTCGTCGTCGCCGAGTTTGACCTCGAGCGCGCCCGCGTTTTCGCGCACGTGCTCGGGCGAGCTGGAGTTGGGGATCGTACAGACGCCGGGCTCGCGCAGCACCCAAGCCAGGGCTACCTGTGCCGGGGTGGCGCCGTGCCTGTGCGCGACCGCCCGCAGCGCCGGGTCACCGAGGATTCGGCCCTGCTCGATCGGCGAGTACGCCATCACCGCCAGGCCCTGCTCGCGGCACCACGGCAGCAGGTCGTGCTCGGGGCCGCGGCGCGAAAGGTTGTAGAGCACCTGATCGATCTGAGCGTCCGGCCCGCGCAGGACATCCCACAGCTCGGCGAGGCCGCCCACGTCGAAGTTGCTTACACCCCAATGCCGGATGGATCCGCGCTCCTGCAGCTCCAGGAAGGCGCCGATGGTCTGTTGCAGCGACACCGAACCGCGCCAGTGAAGCAGGTAAAGATCGAGGTGATCGGTGTTGAGCCGCTGCAGGCTCGCCTCGCACGCCGTGATGGCGCCGCGCCTGGTCCCGTTCTGCGGAAGAACCTTGCTCACCAGGAACACCTCGTCGCGGCGGCCCGCGATCGCCTCGCCCACAAGTGTTTCGGCGCCGCCGGCGGCGTACATCTCGGCGGTGTCGATCAGTGTCATGCCCAGATCGATACCGGCCCGCAGCGCGTCGATCTCGTCCTGCCGCCGCTCGGGCCGCTCGGCCATGTGCCAGGTGCCCTGCCCGAGCACCGGTATCAGATCTCCGGCGGGCAGCGCGATGTGCCGCATCGTGGTCGTCACGCTTCGATGGTCGGATGCGATCGGGTGATACGGGATCGCCCGGTGGGGGTGGGTTCGCATCACCCAGCGACGCGGAATCGCCGATGACATGAAGAGACTCGTTGAAATCGTCCCGGCACCGCCCGGTTGGTACGCCCGATGGAAGTTCGGCCACGAAAGCACGGTGTCGATCCCGGTGACAGTATGGGCACTGGTCGAGGACGGCGACCCCAGCAACCGCCACGTCGTCGGCGTTGACGCGGACGGCCAATGGCCGGGTGCGGCGGGCATCGAGGCCGGAACCGACTTCGTGCGATACATCTTTCAGTCGCCGGCGGAGGGACCGCCGGAGGACCTGTTCAGCCCCGCGCGGGCAGCAGCGGCCTAACATTTGGGCCGATCACTGGCCACCGGGGGCGACCGTGACGTCGGCCGCCTCGCCGGTGGCGGTGGCCGTCAGGGTGAGGTGGGCGCTCGCGATGGTGTTCATGTTGGTCACCGTGACCTGGCGGCTGTTGGTGGCGGTGACGGCCAGCTGGCCGGTCGTGCCGCGGCATCATCTGTCTTCCGTTAGGGATGGCCATCGATGGATACCATCAAGGCCCCCCTGTTGTCCAGTCAGTCGACGCCGAACGTGGTGCCCACGGCCATACCCGTGATCCACTGTGGGACGGCCTCGTACGCGTCCCACACCAGCGGCATGCGGGCCGCCGCGTGACCGGCAAGCCAGGCCCGGACCTCGTGACCGCCTGTGCCGGCTTCGTGCTCGAGCTGCTCGTCGCTCAGTGCGGCCACCGCTGACAGGTCGGGCGTGCGCAGCTGTTGCATGAACCAGCGGTCCCAGGCGACGTTGACCCGGGCGTTCGGGTTGCCGCCCATAGCCCGGACGCGCGGCTCGCGTGCGGCCGCGAACGCCCGCGCGTCACGCCGGCCGTGGATGAGCGCCGCGCGCCGATCACCGGCCATCGACGGGTCGCGAGGATCGTTGGAGGGCAGCCAATGGGACAGGCCGCCGCTGGCGAGGATGAGCACCCGCGCAGGCAGGCGGCACGCACGGATCGCGGCACCGAGGGCCTCCCCGAGCAAGACGCAGCGCCGCATGCCGGGAAGGGGCGGTGCGGCGGTGTTGACCACCAAGGGTACCAATGGAATCTCAGTGCCTGCGGTCACCATCTCGTAGCTTTGCACCAGGCCGTGGTCGACCGTCAGCGAGTAGGACAGCGACACGTCGAAGCCGGAGTCGGCGAGCCCTTCCCGGATCGACCAGGCCAGGCCGGCGGCGACCGGCAGCGGACCGGCCCTGCTGCCGAAGTCACCAAACCCGACGGCCTCCTCGACGCCGAGCGCGAACGGCGGCATCTGGTCGTAGAAGTTGGCGTGGAAGTGGTCTGGTCCAATCACGACAATCGCGTCGGGTCGCTGGTGCGCAACGGCTTTCGCCACGCGCGCGGCGGCGGCGAGGAACGCGCCGCCGGGCTCGGCCGGGGAAGCGGGCGGCAGCAGCGTCGCGAACGGGGAATGCGACATCCCGATGAAGCCGATGATCTCGCTCATATCAGGAAGTCCCGGTGCGCCTGGAGGTACTCGTCGGGCTTCTCCCACTGCGGCCAGTGGCCGGCGTCGGCTATCACGTGCAGGCGGGCGTCGGGCAGCCACGACAGCAGCATTTGAGCCTCGTCAAGCCCGCCGGTCGGGTCGTGCTCGGTCCACAGCAGCAGCGTCGGCGCGACGATCTTGCCGACCCAGCTCGGATCCCAGCCAAAGTCCTTGCGTACCATGGGATCCTGCAGGACGAGCGTGTTGGTGATGGCGCGCACGAAGCCGGGGCGGCGGTAGACGGCGCGCCTGAGCTCGACCAGCTCGGCGGTCACCATCTCCTTGTGGTGGAACAGGAACTCCACCCGCCGGCGCACCGTGTCGTGGCTCGGGTCGAGCACGGCCGCCATGGTGCTCTCGCGGAGCCGGGTCATGACCTCCGGCTTGTTGGCGATGTTGCCGGGGGTGTTGAGCACCAGCCGGTCGACGCGGTCCGGGTGGTGTGCCGCCGTCCAGGCGGTGACCCAGCCGCCCAGGGACTCTCCCGACAGGTGCGCCCGATGGGTACCCAATGTGTCCATCAATCCAAGCAGGTGGTCGCTCAGCACGTCGACCGTGTAGGGACGGTCGGGCAGGTCGGACCAGCCGTGGCCCACCATGTCGTAGGCGGTGACCCGGAAGTCCTTGGCCAGCCCACCGATGTTGCGGCTGTAGGCCTCCAGGTGCCCGCCCGTGCCGTGCAGGAGGATCAGGTCGGGGCCTGCCCCGGCCCGCAGCACTCGCGTGCGCACCCCTTCGACGTCGACGTGAAGCAGCTCATGGTCCACGTCGGCCAGCTCGCCCCAGATGCTCAGGTGTGTCATGGTTGCCCCTCCTCGAACCGGACGCGAGCCTCTTTCACCGTCACCAGGCCCGCGCTCTGCCTGCGGCTGATGCCAAGCGCGCTCAGCAGCCGGGAGTTCTCGATGGTGAGAAACTCGACCGGCTGCTCGGTGGAGTCGTTGTAGTGGCGGTGCCAGGTCCACGGCGGGGTGTAGATGAAGTCGCCGGTCGACCAGCTCCCGGTCTCGTCCTCCACTTCGCTGTGCCCTGTCCCCGAGATGACGTAATGGACCGTCTCGTGGTAGTGCCGCTGCATGTCGGAGGACAGGCCGGGCGGGATGGTCTGCCGGAAGATCTCGAAGGTGGAAGCCGGCAGGCGGCCGGCGATCCAAAGCTCGGTGGGGTTGTGCACTTGATCGGCCGGAAGCCGGTCAAGTTCGTTGGCGTGCACCACGATCGGCCGCGCCGCGCGAGGCCGGACCGTCGCCGAGATCGCCGCGAGGAACTCGGGCATGCTGAAATTCGAACCGGACACCGCCATCAGATCGTCTCCGTCCTTCCACCGTCGACCGTGAGCACGGTCCCGTTGATGTAGCTTGCGGCGGTGGAGGCCAGGAAGGAGACGACCTCCCCGATCTCCTCGGGCCGCGCCGCCCGCCCGGCCGGCACCGTCGCCAGGTCCTGCGCCTCCTGCGCGTCGAAGCTGGACCCGTTGCGCTGCGCCCGCGCGGCCAGCACCTCGCGGCGCCGCATCGTGTCGGTGGGACCGGGAGCCACGCAGTTGACCGTCACCCCGCGAGCCGCGAACTCGAGCGAGAGCAGCTTCGCGGCGCTGGTCACCGCCGCGCGAAGCACGGTCGACGCCGCGAGATCGGGCTGCGGCTGCCGCACCGCGGTCGAAGTCACGAACACGACCCGGCCGAAGCCACGCTCGGCCATCCTGGGCATGGTCAGCCGGGCAAGCCGCAGCGGGCCAAGGACAAGCAGCTCGAAGGCCGCCTGCCAGTGCGCGTCGTCGACATCGGTGATCCGGCCGGGCGGCGGGCCGCCGGCGTTGAGCACCAGGACATCCACGGCACCGAAGCGTTTTATCACCTCCTGAACGGGCTTCGGGTCGCGCAGGTCTCCGGCCACCGGATGCACCTCGGCACCGGTGCCTTGCCTGATCTCGCCAGCGGCGGTGGTGAGGGCGTCGGCCCGGCGTCCGGTGATGACGACCCGGTGCCCGCTGCGTGCCAGGCATTCGGCGGTCGCCCGGCCGATGCCGGTGGCGCCGCCGCCAACGAGGGCGGTCCGGATGGGAATTTTCGCCTCCTCGCGCAGTTGGGGCAATGGGGTTAGCCTGACCCCATGACCGCGGGCAGCCAACGATGAGTCCCGCTGAGCGGGACGACAGTTCCGCCGGTCCGGGCGGGCTGGAGCGGGCCGCCGCCATCCTCGGGGCCTTCGACGCCACGCACCGCGAGCTGACCCTCGCGGCGCTGGTGGCGCGCGGCGGGCTGCCGAGGTCCACCACGCACCGCACCGCCGAGCGGATGATCCGGCTCGGGTGGCTGGACAAGCCGCATGACCGTTACCGCATCGGCACCAAGCTCTTTGAAATCTCCGGCCTGGCGCCGATCCGGCACGAGCTGCGCGAGGCCGTGCTTCCCTTCCTGCAGGACCTTTATGCCGCCTGCCGGACGACCGTCCAACTTGGAGTCCTCAACGGAGCCCAGGTGCTGGTCGTCGAGAAGATCACTGGACATCGAGCGATGCCGATGCTGTCGCAGGTGGGCGGGATGATCCCGGCGCACTGCTCGGGGCTGGGGCGCGCGATTCTTGCCTACTCCGACGCCGCGACGGTCGACGCGGTGATCGAGGCCGGCTTGGCCCGGCGCACGCCCCGCACCATCACCTCGCCGACGGCGCTGCGGCGCGAGCTCACCGCCATCCCGGACCGGGGCTGGGCGCTCGACCGCGAGGAGGGCAACATCGGGATAAGTTGTGTCGCCGCACCGATTTTCGGCCCGCTCGGCGGTGTCGTCGCCGCACTGTCGATCACCGGGCCGACGGCGATGGTGCGCGCCGACCGCACCGGGCCCGCGGTCAGGCTTGCCGCCGCCGCGGCGTCCCGCGCCTACTCAACCCGCAGCGCGTGAGACACGCAGCGCGTGAGACACGCAGCGCGTGAGACACCCAGCGCGTGAGACACCCAGCGCGTGAGACACCCACTCAACCGGCGGCGCGTGAGAAACAGTCCCGGTGAGCGGGACAGGGCAGTGGCCGCGACGGCGAGCGGGGTCCACGCTGTGTGCCAGCGATGGTCGCAAACCAAAGGAGGCCCTGATGAGCCTGGGCGGTGGCTACATGCTCCCCTCGCGCGAAGGAACGCAGATCGCGGCGATCGGGCTCGGCATCACCATGAAAACCAACGGAAAGTCCACCCACGACGCTTACTCGCTGTTCGAGTACGCGATCCCGGCTGAGACCAACGGCCCTCCCGCGCACCTGCACACCCGCGAGGACGAGTCGTTCATCTGCCTGGCGGGACGGCTCGACGTGACGCTTGGCGGCGAGGAGTTCGTGCTCAATTTCGGCGACTACCTATTCCTGCCCCGCAACGTGGTGCACACCTTCCGCAACTCCTACTCGGAGGAGGCGCGGGTCATCTCGGTCGTCTCCCCCGCGGGGTTGGAGGCGTACTACCAGGCGCTTGGCGAGCTGCCACCCGGTCCCAAGGACATCTCGGTGATCAAGCCGATCATGGAACAGTTCGGCATCGAGTTGCAGATGCCGCCGGGGAGCTGACGATGAGGATTGGGATCGTCGGCGCCGGCGTCGCCGGGCTCGCCACCGCCAAGACACTGATGCAGGCCGGGCACGCGGTCGTCGTCATCGAGAAGGCACCGGATGTCGGCGGTGTCTGGAGCCGCACCCGCCGGTACCCGGGACTGACCACCCAGAGCGCCAAGGCGACATACGGCCTGTCCGATTTTCCGTTGCCGCGCGAGTATCGCGAATGGCCGACCGGGGAACAGGTCCAGGCGTGGCTCGCGGACTACACCGCCAAGTTCGGCATTGACCGGCATCTACGGCTTAACACCGAGGTGGTCACGGCGGTGCGCGATGGCGCCGGCTGGAGATTGGATTTATTGGATACCCGTGACGGCTCGTCCACGACCGATAGGTTTGACCGCCTCGTGGTGGCCAACGGGGTCTTCTGCGAGCCGAACGTCCCTGAGTATCCGGGGCTGGCGGAGTTCACCGCCGCCGGTGGGCGCCTTTGCCCCGGCACCGAGGTCCACGACGCCGAGGTCGCCCGCGACAAGCACGTGCTGGTGGTCGGCTACGGAAAGTCGGCATGCGACATCACCGTCCCGGTGAGCGAGGCGGCCGCCAGCACGCACGTCATCGCCCGGCACCTGCACTGGAAGGTGCCACGAAAGATAGCCGGATTCCTCAACTTCAAGTTCCTGCTGCTGACCCGCATGGGCGAGGCGCTGTTCCGTTACATCCGGCTGCGCGGCGTGGAGAAGTTCCTGCACGGTCCGGGCAACGGCATGCGGCGCAACATGCTCAACTCCATCGGCAACGTCTCCAAACGACAGTTCAAATTGGATAAGCTGGGCCTGGTCCCGCCCGGCGCGATGGAGGATATCGTCAAGGGAGCCATCGGCCTGTCCACGGAGGGCTTCTTCGAGGGGGTCGAGGACGGCAGCATCGTCGTGCACCGCGACACCGGCATCACCCGCCTTTTCGCCGCGGACGGCAAACCGCACGCCGAGCTGTCGGACGGGTCGGACTTGCGGGCCGATCTCATCATCTGCGCCACCGGATTCACGCAAGGGGTGCCGTTCCTCGCCCCGGACGTGCGCGAGAAGCTGATGGACGAGCGGTCGAACTTCATGCTTTACCGCCAGATCCTGCCGCTCGGCGTGGACGGGCTCTACTTCAACGGATACAACTCCTCGTTCTTCAGCCCATTGAACGCCGAGATGGCGGCGGTCTGGATCGCCGCGCACCTGGCCGGTGCGGTGCCGTTGCCGAGCGAGGCGCAGATGCGCCAGGCGGTGGTGGACCAGCTGGCGTTCATGGACATCGCCACGAACGGGCACCACTGCCGCGGGACCAAAATCATCCCGTTCTCGCTGCACAATATCGATGAATTGCTCGGCGACCTCGATCTCAACATCGGTGCCGGGGTGCGCGCCTCGCACTGGCTCAACCCCGTCAATCCGAGGGCCTACCGCGGTGTCACGCCCGCCCTCGTCAAGCGGCTGGGATCCCGGTCCGATCTCGCCACGTCGACTGAGACCCAGACCGAGACCCAGACCGAGACGGGGACCGAAACCGAGTCGCACGCCTCGGCGCCCGCCTAAAGCTCCCAGGTGGGCCACCCAAAGTAGGTGGCCCACCTTCAACGACTATCTCAGGAACGAAGCGTCGACGTACTTGACGTTGGTCGAGTTACGCTCCTGATCGGGCAACGCGTCGCCATCGTGCACGACGAGAAGCCCGTTGGGATAACCCGGATCGACGGTCATGCCCTCGGCCTGCGGCCCCTCCCCTGGGGGTGGACCCAGATGGCCGGGACGTCCACGTCAGCGTTGCCGCCTTCATCGTCGTCGAACAGCACCGGCGTCTCCAGCCGCGGCTGGATCGGCTGGCTCGGCTGTGCTGCCTGTGCCGGTGTCCCGGCGAACAACATCGCGGGCACGGCAAGGCAAAGGAGAATTCTTCGCACGCTGCGGACAGTAGGGTCTTGAACGCAACAAACCGCCGACGGCAAGTGAACTGCCGATGCGCTTCGCCGGTAAGCCCCGCCCGGCAGGCCGGGGTAGCATCAGTTGAACGTTCATCAGCTTGTCAAGTGAGGTGACCCGTATGGCTTCGTGGAACGACACTGTGATCGAAAACTTCCGCGCCAGCAAGGGCGATGTCGGCGGCCCGTGGGAGGGCAAGACACTCATCCTGCTGCACAGCATCGGCCGGCAATCAGGCAACGAATTCGTCACCCCGCTGGTCGCCGCCCCTGATGGCGAGGACGCCTACGTGATCTGCGGCACCATGGGCGGCGCGCCCACCGACCCGCAGTGGGTCGCCAACCTCGAGGCCGCGTCCGGACCGGCCACCATCGAACTCGGCCCGAGTACGGTCAAGGCCGACTACACCGTCGTGCGGGCGGGCAATCCGGAATGGGAACGCCTGTACGGGATCTGGCGGCGGTACTGGCCCGACGCCGCCACGTACGAGACCAGGACCGACCGCAAGTTCCCGGTCGTGCGGTTGCACATCACGAGCCCGTGACGGTGATCTTCACGGGAAGGCGGACCGTGCGCTGGAAGGTGTTGGGGCGTACCGGGTTCACGTTTGCGTCGGCACCACCCACCGACCAGACCTCGCCGCCGAAAGCGGCCTCGCCGCACGCCGCTCCATTTTGGAACGTCGCCGCGGGGTAGGTCCTCGATCGCCGTCCAGGAGCCGGTTCGGGTCGGGATAGACGTGGCCGCCGACCAGGTAAAGGTAGCGCCCCGCCTGGGCAAAACACCGGCCTGGCTCACCGGCACCGGCGCGTTCCAGGACATGTTCGTCCAGCTCTTGGTCGCCCTCTCCCACCGGTACACGGCACCGCTGGGCCCGACGATGTAAATCCTTCCGTCATAGACGGCTGCGGCTGCTCATGTAAGGATGGTGACGAGCGTGTCCAGGCCGATCACGCCGCCGGAGACGACGCAGGCGACCGTGTCGCCAGGGCCGAAGACCGTGTCGCGGACCGCCGCGAGGGCGCAGGCGACCGGGGTCGCTCCGGCGCCTTCGGCCAGCACCCGGTTGCGCTCCAGCACCAGGCGCAGCGCCGCGGCCACCTCGTCGACGGGCGCGACCAACGCCTCGATGCCGAGCGTGACAGCGCGTTGATACATCTGCGGCATCACGGTCTTGCTGCCGATACCGTCCACAAACGACGATTGATGCTCCACCGTGACCGGTGCGCCGGCGGCAAGCGAGGCGTGCAGCGGCGCGGCGGTGGCGACCTCGGCGGCGAAAACCCTTGTCGCCGGCGACCAGCGGTGCAGCGCGGTCGCGATACCGCAACTCAAACCACCACCGCCCCATGGCACCAGGACGGCGGTCACCTCCGGCAGATCCTCCACGATCTCCAGGCCGATGGTGGCGTTGCCCGCCATCACCGCCGGGTCGTCGAAGGCGTGGATGAACACGCCGTCGACACCGTCGGCCCGCCGCTGCTCGAACGCTTTCCACCAGTCGTCGGCGCTGACCCGCAGGATCCGGGCGCGCAGCGCCTCCATCGCCTCGATCTTTGCCGCGGGTGCGGTCGGCGGTACCACGACGGTGCACGGCACACCCAGGCGGCGGGCGAACCAGGCCGTGGCCTGACCCATGTTGCCCGCCGATGCTGTCACCAGGCCGGCGGCGACCGACTCGGCGCTTGCCCCAGCGAGCACGGCCGCGGCCCCGCGCAGCTTAAACGACCCGATGGGCTGGAGGTTTTCAAGCTTCAAGTAGATCTGCGGGCCGCCGGAAGGCACATTCAGTCTCATGAGCGGGGTACGGATGGCCACGCCGGCGATCGCGTCGCGGGCCGCCTCGATCTGCTCGATGGTGGGGAGCACGAAAGCATCCTGTCAGATCCTTCTAGAACAGTACGCGGGTGCCGAGACGGGTTTTGTCCGCGGCGGCGACGACGTAGGCGGCCGCGGCCAGGTCCTCCACCGCGAGCCCCAGCGACTCGAAGACGGTGAGCTGAGCCGGTGACGTGCGGCCGGGCTCCGCCCCGGTCAGCACCTCGCCCAGCTCGGCCGCGATGTGGTCCTCGCCGAGCCCGGCCTCGGCGGCGGCGATGAGAAAGTCGCCCGCCTCGGCCAGCGCGGACTCGCGCCGGTCGACGAACAACCGCGACGCGGCGACGGTGGCGGTGTCGAGCTCCCGGTTGGCCGGCACGCAGGATCCGACGGCGTTGATGTGCGTGCCGGGGGCAAGCCATTCGTGACGCAGCACCGGTTCGGGCGCGTTCGTCGCGGTGACCACGATGCCGGCATCCATCAATGCGGCTTCAGGATCGAGGACAAACTCTGTGGGTACCCCCAAGGAAGCGCCCAAATCAGAAGCCACCCTGTTTCCCCGCGTCCCGTCCCGGCCGACAAGGCACACCCGCGTCAGGGGCCTCACCTGCGCGATGGCACGCACATGCGCCACGGCCTGAACACCGGTGCCGAAGACGGTCAGCGCCGTCGCCTCGTCACGGGCGAGCACGTCGGTGGCGACCGCGGAGACGGCGGCCGTGCGCACCGCCGTGATCGCCGATGCGTCCAGGACCGCCCGCGGTTCGCCGGTCTCGGGGTTGAGCAGCAGCACGACGCCTTGATGCGCATCCTTGCCGAGCTTGGGGTTGCCGGGAAAGATGCCCAGCAGCTTGATGCCCAAAGCGCTCCTGCCCCCGCCCAGATATCCAGGCATGAGGCCGAGGAAGCCGGAAAGACCGGGCACCATCATGATGGTGCGCAAGGGTTGATGGCCGTCGCCGCGCGCCAGACCGGTCAACGCCTCGCGCATCAGGTCGATGCAGACCCCCACCGGCAGCAGTTCGGTGACCTCGTCGTGCCCGAGAACCAGAAGCTCCATCCGGACAGTCTGACCTAACGGCCAAGGGCACCGTGATAGAAGATATCCCCCATGCCGATGGTGAAGGCCAGCACGCCGTAAAGGGAGTGCTCAATCGCGGTGGCGAGAAGGGATCCGGTCCGCTGGTAGGTGCGGGTCAAGATCCATCCAGCCACGACGGTCAGGGCGACGGCGATTAAGGTGCCGTAGATGATGTGCGCGAAGCCGAAGGCGGCGGCGCTCGCGGCGGCGGCGCCCCGGCCCTCCCCGAATATCGGCGCGTAACGGTACATCAGGAACGCTCGGCGGCCACCGCCCAGCGCAACACGATGCGGCCCAGCGGGACGCGGCTGGTGAAACCGGCCCCGGACGAAGTCGGGCCGGCGGCGCAGGTAAAAGTAGGCGGCGCCGCCCAACAGGAGCAGCGGCGGGATGGGGCTACCCGGGCTGTCGATCAGGGTGTAGGCGGCGATCAGTCCAAAGTAGAGGAGCAGGAATTCGGCCCACAGCCACCAACGCCGAGACGTCATGCCGCCCAGCCTAGATCCCTGTGGTCTTGGGGTTAGCCGCAGCAGCCGCCATTGCTGGATTGAAGGAGGGGCAGCTGCCGGTTGTTGGAGGAGCAGACGCCGGTTTCGGGAAGTTCAAGCTGGACACTGCGGGCGGCTTCCCAGTCCCCGTCGAGCGCGGCGACCACGGAGCGGGCCTGCTCGTAGCCGGTGGCGAGGAGGAAGGTCGGTGCCCGGCCGTAGGACTTGGCCCCGACGATGTAGAAGCCCGGCTCGGGGTGGGCGAGCTCCTGCGCGCCGTGGGGCGGCACGGTGCCGCAGGAGTGCTGGTTCGGGTCGATCAGCGGCGCCAGGGCTCTGGTCGAGCCGAGGATGGGGTCGAGGTCGAGGCGTAGCTCGTCGGCGATGCTGTGATCCGGGCGGGCACCGGTCGCGTTGACGATGACGTCGGCCTGGACCTTGCGACCGTCGGCGGAGACGAGGCCCTCGCCGGTGATCTCGTGGACGAAGAACCCGGTATGGACCGTCACTTTTCCTTGCTCCACAAGCGCTTTCACCTCGGTGCCGATCGAGCCCCGGGCGGGCAGGGCGTCGGCCGCTCCACTGCCGTAGGCGCGGGAGGGGTCGTGGGCGCGCAGGATCCAGTGCACCGCATGTACTTGTCCGGCAAGGGCCAGGAGGGTACCCGTTGCGCAGTGTCCCGCACCCACGACAGCCACGCTCTTACCGGCGAAGGAGTCGCGCAGGCGGCCAAGCACGTCGGGCATGCCGTCGAAGACGCGGCTTGCCTGGCGGGCTTCGTCTTCGCCATACGCGGTCAGGCCGTTGCCGCCGACGGGGTTGGCCGAAAGCCACGTACCGGAGGCGTCGACCACGGCGCTGGCCACAACCTCGCCGCCGTCCGCGAGCCGGATCAGGAACGGTGCCTGCTCGCGCCCGGCCGTGCGCACCTTGTCGAAGCCCTGCCGGGCGATCGCGGTAACCCTTGTGCCGTAACGGATGTGCGGAGCGATCGCCGGATGCGCCGCCAGCGGGGCGAGATAGTCGTGGATGAGCTCCCCACCTGTGGGCAGCCGCCGCGGATCCGGGGCGGTCCAGCCCGTCGCCTCCAGCAGGGTGCGGGCGGTGGGGTCGGTGTTGAACCGCCACGGGCTGAACAGCTTGACGTGCGCCCACTGCCCGACCGACGCGGCGACGCTGTCACCGGCTTCGAGGACCACGAACGGCATGTTGCGGGTGGCGAGCTGCGCGGCTGCGGCCAGGCCGATCGGTCCGGCGCCGATGACCGCGACGGGGAGTTCCATGTTGCTCATTAGGCCTTCTCTCGGTTGTGGTTGGGTGGGTTCAGCCGACGACCCTGCTGCGGCGCTCGACGAGGATGACGTCGTGCCAGACGCCGTGCAGACAGCCGACCCGTTCGCGGTAGCCGATCTCGCGGAAGCCCGCTTTTCGGTGCAGCGCAAGGGAAGCTTAGTTCTCACGGAAGACGCCTGACTGCACGCACCAGATCCCGGCCGCCTCCGTCGAGGCGATCAGCGCGCGCATCAGTGAGGTGCCGACCCCCTGGCCCTGGGCGGCCGGGTGGATGTAGACGCCGTGCTCTACCACACCGCGGTAGGCCTCGCGCCAGGAGTACGGGAGGCACGCGACCCAGCCGAGCACCGCGGCGCCACCGTCGACGGCCACGAACCGGTGATCCGGCATCCGCCTGGCATCGAACTCTTCCCACGACGGGACCTCGGTCTCGAACGTGGCCAACCGGCCGTCGATCCCAACCTGGTAGATCTCCAGGACCGCGCCGGCGTCGGCGGCGG
>Ga0075421_100000200_pt1 | contig 56219 bp, 55 predicted proteins | sample SoiMetdeltSBSDD5_FD_75292 | JGI IMG/M metagenome (GOLD analysis project Ga0075421, IMG submission 75292) | Bulk soil microbial communities from a Populus tree surrounding site in Tennessee, USA - Soil MetaG P. deltoides SBSDD5 | ecosystem: Environmental > Terrestrial > Soil > Tree plantation... | reverse complement strand
GAAGCTTAATCAAGCGTTTTTGCGAAATATGGTTAACGCCATCCCGATTAGGTGCGTACGAATGCCTTACCCTGCGGAAGGAATGGTCGCTCGCCTGCGGCGGCCTTGCGAACCATCGACCATCCGTAGCACGATCCCGGGCCTGGCAAGGCGGGTTGATTACGAGCCGATGACACTCGGCAACATGCGCCAGCACGGCATGACGCGGCTCGACGTGTCTTGCCACGCGGCCGACTGCGGGCACCGGGCCATGGTCGACGTTTCCACGTTTGGCGACGACGTGATCGTGGCCGAGCTCGGGCGGCGGTTCCGGTGCTCCCGATGCGGGAGCGGCAACGTCGACGCCCGGCCGGATTGGAACGAATACGCGGCGTTCTATCGGGCGCGCCCGGCCTGAATTGCCGCTCGCCGCCGGGATGCCGATTGCGGTTTCCGAGGCAGGGGGCTGAGATGAAAAGCCGGTCCGCTAGTGAATTAATATCCGTCAGCATCGTTTTCGCCGCCATGGCCTGCATTTGGGGTGCGCTCGCCTATGTGCTGATCTTGCTGGCGTTGGGTCGGTGAGCCGTTTGCTTCCTTGCCGCAGGCGGTCAAGGTCGTCCCCTTGCTTGACGCTCGGCTTGACCCCGTCGTCGCGACGATGCCGATTGCGTGCGCGCCGTGGCCGCGCCCATGCGTTTTCCGGGGCAGGGGGCTACCGACATAGGGTCGCCCGCCGGACGCATGGCGGGCAAATTTGCTGACTGGTTGCTGACACGGCCTTTTACAAAAATCAGGAAATCATAATATACAGTGGCGCTTAGTGCTTTTCGTTGGCCATAGCCGAATGATGGCAACGCCGTCAGTGTGCCTCCGGGTCGGCGAGAAAGCGCGCGAGCGCGTCGCGTTCGGCCGCATCTGTCATGGGTTGTAGGCTCATCCACATTCCCGGAAACATGCGCTCAGGGTCGGCAAGAAAACGCGCGAGCGCCTCGATCGTCCAAACCCGGTGCTCGGCCGCGGCCTGCTTGAGGACGGGCGAATAGTCGAAGCCGGGGTCGCCGCCGATACGGCGACCGATGAGGCCGCCGAGATGAGGTCCCGCCATGACGTGCGCCGCCGGATCGAGCGCGTGGCAAGCGCGGCACGGCTCGAACAGCGCCCGACCGCGGTCGTCGCCACCGGCGGGCATGCAGCCGACGGCCAGGCAGAACAGAGAAACCGCTGCTCTCACGCCGTCGAATTGGTCTCGATGACCACCAAGCGATTGGTGCCCGACTCGCCGCCCCAGGCCTGACCTGGACGGCCATCCATCTGGCGGACATTGGCGCTCGGCTTGTCGCTCGGGAATGAATGAAACCGCTCGGTCGCAGGATCGAAGCGCACGATCGCGTTGGCGGCGAAGTCGGTGAGCCACACGATGTCCTTGTCGTCGACATAGACCGAATACGTGCGCGGCCGCTCCCCCGGTAGTTTCCATTGCCGCCATGAGCCATCCGTCGGATCGTGGACCGAGACATTGCCGCTGTTCCATTCGCTGACCCAGAGCCGGCCCTTGGAATCGGACCACACGCGCCGCGCACCCTGGTTGGGCGTAGGGGGCTCCGCAATGGCAGCCTTGCCGCTCGCGAGGTCGATCTTGGCGATATGGCTGCCGGCAAGCGAGGCGTACCAGACGTCACCCCTGGGCGTGACCGTGATGCCATAGGGGCCGCGGCCGCGCGGCGCCTCGAACACCGTCATCTCTCCCGACTTGGGGTCGAGCCTGCCGTAGATGCCGTTCTGTCCGGTGAACCAATAGATCCCGGATTTGTCGAACACGCCGGTGTTGAGATTGGTATTGGGCTGGCTTGCCGGAAGCTTGAACAGCCGCACCGCATGGTCGGCCGGGTCGACGCGGGCGATGGCATTCTGCCCGCCCTCGGTGACCCAAGGTGCGCCATCGGGGCCGACGACAACGCCGTGCGGTGCGGCGCCCGCCCCGAGCCCGATCAACTTGTATGTCCCGCTGCGCGGATCGAGCCGGCCGAGCGTGCCGTTGCGCTGACCGCAGAACCAGATTGAACCGTCCGCAGCCGCCGTGACGTCGCGCGAGCCCATGCCGGCCGCCACCGGATAGTAGCGCACGCGGAACGGGCTCTCGCTTGCAGCAGCCGGTCGACGCGCCACGGCCGGCAGCGCGAGCGCGCTCCCTGCCGCCGCCGTAGCTTGCAAAAACCGCCGACGGTCCATGGCGACCTCCCGGATCCAGAAAAAGCGCGTTGAGATCGATGCACAATACCGCCGCGTGCCGGTGCGGTCACGCGTGCGCCGATTGGCGGCGTTCACAATCAGTTGCGCCGCCGCGCGATCACGGGAGCGGTGCCAGCACTCCCCTGCGCGTTGCTGTCGACCTTGACCGCATCGTCTACGCGGCGGTGATGTGATTTCGCAGCTCCAGCGGGCGGGCAATCATGCGCAACGGTTCGAACCCGGTGCCGACACCGCGGATCTCCACGTCTCCGTAGTCAAACAGGCGGCCAAGGATGGATTGCTTGACCTCCACGCTTTCCACCTTGTCCATGTGCATTTCGGTCGTGTTGCGCCGAATGAAGCCGGTCTTGAAGACGACCCGGCGATCCGTGACCGCAATCTCGGTGGTCCACCACTTGAACCAGGCGCGGGCAAGGAGGAACAGGCCCGCGGCGAGGCAGAGCGTAGCGGCGATGACGGCTATCCAGTTGCCGAGCCAGTGAGCCGAGGCGTCCGGCCGGATCAAAGCGATGAAGGTGGCCGCGAGCAACAGTGCTGTCCCCGGCGCGTACAGGGTCCAATGCAGGCTGGAAATGTGCCGCACCACCTCTCCGGGCTGCAGCACGCTGTCGACGTAGCGCATGTTACCCAATCCTGTTACACGCGCCGCACCATAGCACGGTCGCGCCCGGCCGGTGCGCCGGCAACGTCAACAGGGGACCTTTCGCAGTCATGACCGCCATCGTGGACATCGTCGGCCGACAGATTCTCGACAGCCGCGGCAACCCGACCGTGGAAGTCGATGTGGTGCTCGAGGATGGCTCGCGCGGCCGTGCCGCGGTGCCGTCCGGAGCCTCCACCGGGGCGCACGAAGCGGTCGAGCTGCGCGACGGCGATCAGTCGCAGTTCGGCGGCAAAGGGGTCACGCGCGCGGTCGATGCCGTCAACGGCGAGATTTTCGATGCGGTCGGCGGCATGGATGCCGAGGCGCAGGGGCGGATCGACGACGCCATGATTGCGCTCGACGGCACACCCAACAAGAGCCGGCTCGGCGCCAACGCCATCCTCGGCGTGTCGCTGGCGGTGGCGAAGGCCGCCGCGAGCGCGAACCGCCTGCCGCTCTATCGCTATGTCGGCGGTGTCTCGGCCCGACTCCTGCCGGTGCCGATGATGAACATCGTCAACGGCGGCGCGCACGCCGACAACCCGATCGACTTCCAGGAGTTCATGATCATGCCGGTCGGCGCGCCGACATTCGCCGAAGCGCTGCGGATGGGCGCGGAAGTTTTCCACGCGCTGCGCAACGCGCTCAAGGATGCCGGCCACAGTATCAATGTGGGCGACGAGGGCGGCTTCGCCCCCAACCTGCCGTCGGCGGGAGGCGCGCTCGACTTCGTCATGCGAGCGATCGAGCAGGCCGGCTACAAGCCCGGCGAAGACTTGCTTCTGGCGCTCGACTGCGCCGCAACCGAATTCTTCGAGAACGGCGCCTACGAGTATGCAGGAGAAGGAAAAAAACGCTCCGGCGAAGAGCAGGCGCAGTATCTCGCCGACCTGGTTGCGCGCTACCCCATCGCCTCGATCGAGGACGGCATGGCGGAGGACGATTTTGAGGGCTGGAAGCGCCTGACCGACTTGATTGGAGGCAGATGCCAGCTGGTGGGCGACGACCTGTTCGTGACGAATGTCGCGCGGCTCGCTGGCGGCATCAAGCGCGGCCTCGCCAACGCCATTCTGGTCAAGGTCAACCAGATCGGCACGCTCACCGAGACGTTGGCCGCGGTCGAAATGGCGCACAAGGCTTCCTATGCCGCGGTGATGTCGCACCGCTCGGGCGAAACCGAGGACGCGACCATCGCCGACCTCGCGGTCGGCACCAATTGCGGGCAGATCAAGACCGGCTCGCTCGCCCGTTCGGATCGCACCGCCAAATATAACCAGCTCTTGCGCATCGAGGAGGAGCTTGGGCCGCAGGCGCAATACGCCGGCCGTGCCGCGCTGCGGGCGTTGCGCTGACGCGCAGCCGCTTGCGTTTTGCCAGTCCCTGCCGCACAACCGACCGCGGGATGGCGCACCGCGGCACGGCATTGCAATGATTGATTTCGCCAATGCACGACGGATGATGGTCGAAGGCCAGATCCGCACCAGCGACGTGACCGACGCGCGCCTGCTCGCCGCGATGCTGCAGGTGCCGCGCGAGATCTTCGTCCCCGCTGGCAAAGCCGATGTCGCCTATCTCGATCTCGACCTGCCGGTGCACGGCTCGGGCGCGGCCGCGCGCTGTCTGCTCAAGCCGATGGTGTTGGCGCGCCTGATCCAGGCGGCCGAGGTGAACGACAACGATCGCGTGCTCGATGTCGCCTGCGCGACCGGCTATTCGTCGGCGGTGCTGGCGCAGCTTGCCGCCGAAGTCGTGGCGCTTGAGGAAGATGCCGCGTTGGCGCGGTCCGCCGAGACCACGCTGCGGACGCTCGCCATCGCCAATGTCGGCGTCAGGACCGGCGCGCTGACCGCAGGCGTGCCGGCGCAGGCACCCTATGACGTGATCGTGCTCAACGGCGCGGTCGAGGTCATGCCGGAGGCGCTGCCGATGCAGCTCAAGGACGGCGGCCGGCTCGTGTGCGTTATGCGTCACGGCGCCGTCGGCAGGGCCATGCTGTACCGCTCGGTCGGGGGCGACGTCAGCGGCCGCGCGGTCTTCGATGCCGCGGCGCCGCTGCTGCCCGGATTTGCGCGTCCGCCGGCTTTCGTTTTCTGACTCTAATCAACGTCTTGCACGCTGACTGTGGCGCGGATGCGCCAGCCGCAATCTTTGTGGGGACGGCCTTCCTCGCAAGGGTTCCAAGGCTTCCGCGTCGTGCGTATGGTACCTTCCACAGTGGCGGGAGGTGGCGCTGACGGTCGGGCGTAAAACGCACCGCGCGCGCCGGAGTAGTCGGGCATGGTCGGGGTCAGTCGGCGGCAAAGGCTCGCCGCGGTTGCGTTCGCCGTGATCGCGATCGTCGGCGCGCACGCGCCGGCGATGGCCAATAGCCACGCGGCTTCCGGCCGGGCCGACACGCTCAACGGCGCGCTGGTCCAGGCTTATCAGAACAACCCGCAGCTCAATGCCGAGCGCGCGCGGCTGCGCGCGACCGACGAGACCGTGCCGCAGGCGTTGTCCGGCTATCGCCCGCAGGTCAGCGCCACGGCCGATGTCGGCGTGCAATTCATCGAAACCCGCACGTCGGGGCCGCTCGGCGGCGTCCTCGGTGGCACGAGCGTTCCGCACGGCGTCGGCGTAACGGCGACCCAGACGATCTTCAATGGCCTGCGCACGGGTAATCGCACGCGCGCCGCCGAAAGCCAGGTCTTTGGCGGGCGCGAGGGCCTGCGCGTCATCGAGCAGCAAGTTCTGCTCGATGCCGCGACCGCGTATATGAACGTGCTGCGCGACACCGCCATCCTCGACCTGCAGCGCCGTAACGTCGAAGTGCTGGAAGAGCAGCTGCGCCAGACGCGCGACCGCTTCAACGTCGGCGAGGTGACCCGCACCGACGTGGCGCAGGCGGAATCGCGGCTCGCGGCCGCCCGCTCACAAGCTTTGCAGGCCGAATCGAATCTGGTCACCTCGCGCGCGCAGTTTCGCCGCGTCATCGGCGTCGACCCCGGGAAGCTCGCGGCTGGTGCTCCCGTTGATCGCCTGTCGCCGAGCACGCTCGCCGGATCGATCGCCGCCGGCGCAATCGAAAATCCCAACAACACGTCGGCGATGTACGGCGTCGATGTTCAGCTGTTGCAAGTCAAGATCGCCGAAGGCGCGCTTTATCCGACCATCGTGGTGCAGGCCAACGCCCAGCAGCGTTGGAATACCTCACCCACCACCGTGAGCACATTCACTGCGTCGGCGTTCGGCCAGATCGCAATCCCGATCTATCAGGGTGGCGGTGAATACTCGTTGATTCGCCAATCGAAAGAGACGCTGGCGCAGCAGCGGCTCAACCTCGAGCTCACCCGGGATCAAGTACGCTCGCTGGTCGTCCAGTTCTGGGGCCAGCTGGTGGCCGCGAAGGCGCAGATACAAGCGGCCCAGGCGCAGGTGACGGCGGCCGAGATCGCTCTCAACGGCGTGCGCGAGGAAGCACGCGTCGGTCAGCGCACCACCCTCGACGTTCTCAACGCGCAGCAGGAGCTGGTCAACGCGCGCGTCGCGCTGGTCACCGCACAGCGCGACCGCGTGGTTGCTTCGTACTCTTTGCTGCAGTCTGTCGGGCGCTTGAGCGTCCAGATTCTCGGGTTGCCGGTGCCGGTCTACGATCCGGTGATTCACTACCACCAGATCCGCGACGCGTGGATTGGCGTGCGCACGCCTGACGGGCGCTGAGAGCGAGTGGTCCCCAATCCTTGTAGGCTCCCGGGCTCGTTGCACCACCGCCCTGCCTGCCGCAACCTTTGACATGCCATACTTGCGCTCGTACTTGGCGGCGAAGGCGGCGTCGCGGTGATTCGGAATCCCGATTCCGGCGCGGCCCTTGGCTATCGGTGGGGGCCATGTCGCAGTCAGCAGCGAAGGCGCAAGAACCTTCGATGGAGGAGATCCTCGCCTCGATCCGGCGGATCATTGCCGACGACAAGGCGGCCAAGCCCGAGGCACCGGAGGCACCGGGGGCGGGAGCCTCAGCCGCTCCTGTCGCGCCGCCGAGCGCAACGACCGACGTCGATGCCGCCACGCGCGAGCCGGCTCCCATGAGCCAGGACGATATCGACGCCGCGCTGGCTGGTTTCAAGGCGCCGACGGAGGCGGCGGCACAGGCGCGCCGGTCCCCGACCGAGAGGCGCAGCGATGTGCTCGAGCTGACCGAGGCCCAGCAGGCGGCGGCGCCGGCTTCCGAAGCATTGCGCACCGTCGAACCGGGGCTCGAGCCCGGGCCGGTGCGCCCACGGTTGGGCGAGGTTGCGCGCCCGCAGCCTTCGGTGCACCAGATCGAGGAACGCCCGCTCTTGTCCAATCGCGCGACCGCGGCGGTGACGGCCGCTTTCGGCACGCTGGCGCATACGGTGCTGACGCAAAACGCGCGCACGCTCGACGACCTGGTGCAAGAAATGCTGCGCCCGATGCTCAAGGCGTGGCTCGATGACAACCTGCCGACGATCGTCGAAAGGTTGGTGCGCGCCGAGATCGAGCGCGTTTCGCGCGGCCGCGGATAGCGCGGTTCCTCCCGCCAAGGCGTCTCGCGAGCGTTGACAGGCCCGGCGCTGCCGGGCTTGTTACGGCGCCTTTTTGGAAGCACCGAGCATGATCGACAAGACCTACCAGCCGGCGGAGGTCGAAGGCCGCATCTATGCTGCCTGGGAACAGGCGGGGGCGTTTCGCGCCGGACGGGCCGCGCGCGGCGACGCCGAGCCCTATTGCATCGTGATTCCGCCGCCGAACATCACCGGCTCGCTGCACATGGGGCATGCGTTGAACAACACGCTGCAGGATGTCCTCTGTCGTTTCGAGCGCATGCGCGGGCGGGACGTGCTCTGGCAGCCCGGCACCGACCACGCCGGCATCGCCACCCAGATGGTGGTCGAACGGCAGCTGATGGAACATCAGCAGCCCGGCCGCCGGGCGATGGGCCGGGAGGCGTTCATCAAGCGGGTTTGGGAGTGGAAGGAGGAGTCCGGCGGCACCATCACCAACCAGCTGAAGCGCCTCGGGGCGTCCTGCGACTGGTCGCGTGAGCGCTTCACCATGGACGAGGGGTTGTCGCGCGCCGTTTTGAAAGTCTTTGTGGAGCTTTACCGGCAAGGGTTGATCTACAAGGACAAGCGGCTGGTCAACTGGGATCCGAAGCTTCTGACCGCGATCTCGGACCTCGAAGTGGTGCAGGTCGAGACCAAGGGCCAGCTCTGGCATTTCAAGTATCCGATCGAGGGCCGTGGGGGCGAGTTCATCACCGTCGCCACCACGCGGCCGGAGACGATGCTCGGCGACACCGCGGTCGCGGTGCATCCGGACGACGACCGCTACACGCACCTCGTCGGGCAACACGCGATCCTGCCGCTGGTCGGCCGCCGCATCCCGATCCTGGCCGACGCGTATTCCGATCCGGAGAAAGGGTCGGGTGCGGTCAAGATCACGCCCGCGCACGATTTCAACGATTTCGAGGTCGGCCGCCGCCACCACCTGCCGCTGGTCAACATTTTTGACCGCGAGGCGCGGCTGAATCTGCGCGAGAACGAGCCCTTCCTTCACGGTGTGGCGGCCTCGCCTGACCTCGACATGACGCTGGCGCTGCACGGCTTCGACCGTTTCGACGCCCGCAAGCGCGTGGTCGCGCGCATGGAGGAAGCGGGGCTGATCGAAAAGACCGAGCCCCACCTGCACATGGTGCCGCACGGCGACCGCGGCAACGTCCCGGTCGAGCCCTACTTGACCGACCAGTGGTACGTCGATGCCAAGGAGCTCTCCTTCCTGCCGATGGCGGCGGTGCGCGACGGGCGGACGAAATTCGTGCCCAAGCAGTGGGAGGCGACGTTCTTCAACTGGATGGAAAATATCCAGCCCTGGTGCATCTCGCGGCAGTTGTGGTGGGGCCACCAGATTCCCGCATGGTACGGGCCCGACGACAAGGTGTTCGTGGCGGAGACCGAGGACGAGGCGCTGGCCGAGGCGCTCGCTTTCTACGTCGTCAACGACGTGCTCACAAAGCAGGAGGGCGACGCGATTGCGCGCGACCCGGCTCGGCGCGCTACCTTCCTGACCCGCGACGAGGATGTGCTCGACACCTGGTTTTCCTCCGCGCTTTGGCCGTTCTCCACCCTCGGCTGGCCGGACGAGACGCCCGAGCTCGAGCGCTACTACCCGACCGGCGCGCTCGTCACCGGATTCGACATCATCTTCTTCTGGGTCGCGCGCATGATGATGATGGGCCTGCATTTCATGCAGGAGGTGCCGTTCCGCGACGTCTACATCCATGCCCTCGTGCGCGACGAGCGCGGCGCCAAGATGTCGAAGTCGAAGGGCAATATCATCGACCCGCTCGAGGTGATCGAGGAGTATGGCGCCGACGCGCTCCGCTTCACGCTCGCCGCCATGGCGGCGCAGGGCCGCGACATCAAGCTCTCGGCGAGCCGGGTCGAAGGCTATCGCAACTTCGCGACCAAGCTGTGGAACGCCGCGCGCTTCGCGGAGATGAATAACGCCGCGCTGGTGCCCGGCTTCGATCCGAAGACCGCCACCGAGACCCTCAACCGCTGGATCGCCCACGAAACCGCCAAGGCGGCGCGCGAGGTTACCGCTGGTATCGAGACCTACCGGTTCAACGACGCCGCCGGCGCGCTCTACCGGTTCGCGTGGAACATCTACTGCGACTGGTACGTCGAGCTGGCAAAGCCGGTGCTGCTTGGTCCCGACAGTCCGGCGAAGGATGAGACCCGCGCCATGACGGCCTGGGTGCGCGACGAGATCCTCAAGCTCCTTCACCCGTTCATGCCGTTCATCACCGAGGAATTATGGCAGGTGACGGGGGGACGCGGGCGCGACGGCCTGCTGGTGCTGGCGCCATGGCCGCAGCACGAAGGTTTGGATGATCCGGAGGCCGAAGCGGAACTGGGCTGGGTCATCGACCTGGTCACCGCGATCCGGTCAGTGCGGACCGAGATGAACGTTCCGCCGGCCGCGCAGGTGCCGCTATTGTTGCTCGATCCAGAGGCGGAAACACGCGTGCGCATTGAGCGTTGGGAGGAGTTCATCAAGCGCCTTGCGAGAGTTTCCGAGGTCACTGTGGCCGATGCCGTGCCGCGCAACGCGGTGCAGCTGGTGGTGCGCGGCGACGCGGTTGCGCTCCCGCTCGGCGGCATCATCGACGTCGCCGCCGAGCAGGCTCGGCTGGAGAAGGAGATGGCCAAGGTGTCCTCCGACATTGCCCGGGTCGATGCCAAGCTCGGCAATGCCGACTTCCTCAAGCGTGCTCCGGAAGAGGTGGTGGAAGGCGAGCGCGACAAGCGCGAGGAGGCGGAAGCCCGCCGCGCCAAGATCATCGAGGCCCTGGAGCGTCTCAAGGGCGCCGCGTGATGGCTGCCCAATGCTGTGGCCCGGGCGCAGCGGCGCGCTTCAGAACCGCGAACCCGGCTGCCCCTATTGCCGGAGAACAAAGAACCGGGCTGCCGCATCCACGGCGTGGCGCTGACGCGCCGCACCGCGTGCCGGACACGAGGGTCCAGCCCTGACGCCGCAGCGCGAATTCTGGATCGCCGCTGCGCTGCTGTGGCTGTGCGGCGTCACGCTGCGGCTGACCATCCTGGCCGTTCCGCCGGTCATCACCGCGATCCAAACCGACCTCGGCCTTTCGGGCACCGAGGTTGGCATTTTGTCGGCGCTGCCGGTCGTCGTGTTCGGGGTCTTTGCGCTGCCGGGCGCGCTGGTGGTGGCGCGGCTCGGCATCGTCGCCACGCTGGTGCTCGGGTTGGCGATTGGGTCGGCAGGCGCCATGCTGCGCGGCGTTGCGGACGGCGCAGCGGCGCTGTTTGCGACCACGGTCATCATGGGCGCGGGCATTGCCATGATGCAGGTCGCGCTGCCCGCCGCGGTGCGCGGCTGGACGCCGGCGCGCGTCGGATTTGCAACCGCGCTCTATACCAACGGGCTCTTGGTCGGCGAGGTGGTGCCGGTTGCGTTGACCGATGCCTGGACGCTTCCGCTCGCCGGCGGCAGCTGGCGCGGCAGCCTCGCCCTCTGGGGCCTGCCGCTGCTGCTGGCGGCGCTGCTCACCTGGATGGCCGCGCCGCCGATACGATCTGGCGTGGCGGCGCCACGGAGCTGGTGGCCGGATTGGAACCGATCGCTGCAGTGGCGGCTTGGGCTGATCTTCGGCAGCATCACGTCGACCTACTTCAATGCCAATGCCTTCGTCCCGGGATATCTCGCCGCCATCGATCGAGCGGACCTCATCCCAGGCGTCCTGACCGCGCTCAACGCCGGGCAGCTGCCGGTTTCCTTCCTGTTGCTGCTCGTCGCCGGGCGGCTGGAGCGGCGGGCATGGCCGCTGCTGCTCTCGGGCGCGCTGTCCGTCGCCAGTTTGGTCGCAATGGTCAGCACCGGCAGCGGCTGGACGATCGCCTGGGCGGCCGTGCTGGGCGGCGCACTGGCGGCGGCGCTGACCTTCGCCATGACGCTGCCACCGCTGTTGGCTCCTCCCGACGACGTCGCGCGCATGACCGCAGGAATGCTGGCGCTGGGCTATACGATGGCCGTCGTGGTCTCGGTTGTCAGCGGCGCATTCTGGGATCTCACCGCCAGCGCGCGGGCCGCTTTCCTGCCGATCGGGGTCGGATTGATGCTGATCCTGCTGCTTCCCGCGACCATCAGCTTTGGCGTGCGCCACGAGGAGCAAGGCCGTGGCCGGCTGGCGTGAACGGCTGTTCCGCGCCCGTGCGCGCCCGCCCTTCACCGACCCGAGCGGCGACAAGGGCTGGCTCGCCCCTTTGGCGTGGGCGCCGCGCCACGTCGGCCGGAAACTCGATCTTGCGATCGACGGATGGCCGCGCACCACGCGGCCGCTGCGCATCGCCTTCCTGTCCGACTTCCATACCGGCAGCCATACCGATGATGTAGCGCGGCTGGCGGGAATTGTTGCGGAGGCCGCGCGGCATGCACCCGACCTCGCCCTCTATGGCGGCGACTTCGTCAACCTGATGCCGTTCGGCAGTGGTAGGGTACCGCCCGCGACGACCGCTACGGTCCTGGCCGGCCTCGGAGCGCCGCTCGGCCGCTTCGCAGTGCTCGGCAACCACGACCGCAACTACGGCGCGGCCGAAGTCACGGAAGCGTTGCAGACCAATGGCATTGCGGTTCTTCTTGATTCGATGCGAGAGGTCTCTTTTGAAGGTGCCCGGATTGGTATCGCCGGCATCCACGATTCCCGCCGGGACCGCGCCTCGGCGCGCGCACTGCTTGCCGGCCTCGGCCGCGAGCAACCCACCATCGTGCTCGCCCACGATCCGTGGTGGTTCTCACACCTCCCCGACGGACCGCACCTTATGGTGGCCGGCCACACCCACGGCGGCCAGATCCGCCTGCCGGGTATCGGCGCTTTGCGCAATGCCAGCTGGGCGCCGCTCGCCTGGAGTTACGGCCTGGTCGAAGCGGGCGAGCGCCGCATGTATGTGACCAGCGGCCTCGGGTGCAGCAACCTGCCGCTGCGGATCGGCGCGCCGCCCGAATTCGTGCTCCTCGACGTTCGCGCGGCGACGTAGTCTCCAGGCGCGCGCGGACTATCCAAGACGGTGGCCGGCCGATGATCGATCTAAACAACCGCGCCGGTGGGCCCAACCTGATCGTCACCGCAAAGACTGCCCACAAGGTGCATTTCCTCGATGCCGCAACGCTGACGATGGGCGCGACCATCGACATGCCGGGCTCGACGCACGAGCTTGCGCTCGCGCCCGACGGACGCACCGCCTACGGCACGGTCTATGGCGGCGGCGTGTTCGCCAACCGCATCAACCCGGACCGCCGCATTGTAGTGATCGATTTGCCCTCGCGGACGCTCACCCGCGTCATCGATCTCGGCGCCGTCTACGCGCCCCATGGCGTCATGATCGACGAGAACGGCACGCTCTGGTCCTCGGGCGAGCTGGGCCATGCGGTGCTTGCGATCGACCCGGCCGCAGACCGGATCGAGAAGATCGACGTCGGCAACACCGCCCACTGGATCGCGGTCAGCCATGCGACCGGGCAAGTCTTTGCGTCCGTCAAATCGGACTATCTGGTCGCGATCGACGCGTCGCGCCGCGCCGTGATCGACCGCATCGCCCTGCCGCACGTGGTGGAGGGACTTGCCGTCACCCCGGATGGCGCAACGGTGTTCGCCTGCGCCCAGGACGCCGCCGAGCTCTATGTCGTCGACGCGCGCACGCATGCGCTCACCCGCGCCGTGCCGATCGACGGGGCCGATGGGCGGAAGCGACAGATGCGCCGCGTGCGGGTATCGCCCGACAACGCCTATGTGGTGGTGTCGTCCAATCAGGATCGTCACGCCGCAATCTATGACGGCGCGCTGCAGCAGATCGCGTCGATACCGACCAAAAGGTCGCCCATGGGTTTCGGTTTCGCCCCGGGCGGCAAGCTTGCCTACCTGTGCTGCCACGACGACGCCGAGGTGCTCGAATTCGAGCTCGCGACTGGCCGCATCACCCGCACGTTTGCGACCGCGGCGGGCTGTGAATTCATCGTCGCTTATGGATAAGGGGAGCGGGCGGCGGGATCGGACGCGGAACGGCGACGTAGGGCGCGGGTCCAGCGCATCCTACGCCGCCTGTTCAACGGCCCCCAAGCCTGGTGTCCCGCCCCGGTCGCTGTCAGGCCGATTGCGCGGGGCGGGACCGACTTCGATTCCAACGACGCCACACTAGCGCGTGGTGCGGCCGGCGGCTGTCACCTGTCCGCAACAGTTGGGAATTCTTGATGGAAGAGCCCGTCAACGAAACGGCTTGCTAACGAAGCGTGACCCGGCGAGGCCGTAACGCCACGGCTGCTCCGTGGCCTTGGTGATGCCGATCCGAGGCCCGACCGCGACCTCGATCGGCGCGCCGCCGCGGCGCGCCCGCAGTTCGAACGGTGGCCGGTCGAGCGCGAGGCCGTTGTGCGCGATCGTGATCCCGAGCGCCTGGCAGAGCTTGCCCGGCCCCGAACACAACAGCCGCAATTCGTCGCACCCGCGCCGCTGGCGCATCGCATCGATCCCGATGGTCGGCTCGATTGCCCGGATCAGGACCGCGCTGGCGCTGCCTTCCTCTTCGCACACGAAGTTCAGGCACCAGTGAATGCCGTACGAGCGGTAGACATAGGCCGCGCCGGGCGGGCCGAACATGATGGAGTTGCGCTCGGTGCGGCCACGGTAGGAATGCGCGGCCGGGTCGGTGTGGTGATAGGCCTCGACCTCGACGATCACACCGCCCACCCCGCCGACGGTAAGCAATGCGCCGATCAGCTCCGGCGCCACCGCGTGAACGCTGCGGTCGAAGAATTTGCGGCGGAGCCGATGCGTGGACATGGCAGGTGATCGGGCAGGACGGGCCGGCGCAATTAAGCAAACCTTTCGCCGGTTGCTAAGCCTTCGCTCCCGCACAAGGCCGCGGGCGCACCGTCGCGGCGTTAACCAACTGCGCTGTGTCGGGTCGGCCACACAGCACGGCAATGCTACCTCGCGGGCGAGTGAACGAGCGGCACGCCGCGATTCCGCCACAAGCAGACACAACATGAGGAGGGTCACGAGCCTTGCGGAGCTTCCGCTGAAAATGCGCAGCAGACGCTCCGGCGACGCTCCGGGGGCAGGGGGCCACCGCGGGGTCGCGCCGAGCCGCTTTGCCGACTCGTGGCGCGGCGCGAAGCCGCGGCGAGATTGTGTAAGGGCGTAGGCATCAATGGATGCGCGGTCGAACCTGAAGAACAAGCTGCCCAGCCGGCACGTAACGGAAGGTCCCGAGCGCGCACCGCATCGCTCCTACTACTACGCGATGGGGCTGACGACCGATCAGATCCACCAGCCCTTCATCGGCGTCGCGACCTGCTGGAACGAAGCCGCGCCCTGCAACATCGCGTTGATGCGCCAGGCGCAGGCGGTCAAGAAAGGCGTCGCGGCTGCGGGCGGCACGCCGCGCGAATTCTGCACCATCACCGTCACCGACGGCATCGCCATGGGCCATGCCGGCATGAAGGCGTCGCTGCCCTCGCGCGAGGTGATCGCCGACTCGGTCGAGCTGACCATGCGCGGCCACGGCTACGACGCCTTGGTGGGGCTCGCCGGCTGCGACAAGTCGCTGCCGGGCATGATGATGGCGATGTGCCGGCTCAACGTGCCGGCGATCTTCATCTACGGCGGCTCGATCCTGCCCGGCACCTTCCGCGGCCGGCCCGTCACGGTGCAGGACGTGTTCGAGGCGGTCGGCAAGCACTCGATCGGGGAGATGTCCGACGCGGATCTCGACGAGCTCGAGCAGGTCGCGTGCCCTTCGGCCGGCGCCTGCGGAGCGCAGTTCACCGCCAACACGATGGCGACGGTGTCGGAGGCGATCGGGCTTGCGCTGCCGTATTCGGCGGGTGCGCCGGCGCCGTACGAGTTCCGCGACAAGTTCTGCGCGGCGGCCGGCGAGATGGTCCTCGAGCTCGTGAAGTCGAACCTGCGGCCACGCGACATCGTCACCCGCAAGGCCTTGGAGAATGCCGCGACCGTGGTTGCCGCCTCCGGCGGCTCCACCAATGCCGGCCTGCACCTGCCGGCGATCGCCAACGAGTGCGGCATCGCGTTCACCTTGTTCGACGTTGCCGAGGTGTTCAAACGCACGCCGTATGTCGCGGACTTGAAGCCGGGCGGACGTTACGTCGCCAAGGATCTGTTCGAGGCCGGCGGCGTTCCGCTGCTGATGAAGACGCTGCTCGACCACGGCTACCTGCACGGCGACTGCATAACGGTCACCGGCCGCACGATCGCCGAAAACCTCAAGAGCGTGCGCTGGAATGATCAGCAGGACGTGGTGCGGCCGGCCGACAAGCCGATCACGCCGACCGGCGGCGTGGTCGGGCTGAAGGGGAACCTCGCCCCCGAAGGCGCGATCGTGAAAGTCGCCGGCATGTCGAACCTCAGGTTCTCGGGCCCGGCGCGGTGCTTCGACGGCGAGGAAGCCTGCTTCGAGGCGGTGAAGCAGAAGAGATACAAGGAAGGCGAGGTCCTGGTGATCCGCTACGAGGGGCCGCGCGGCGGGCCCGGCATGCGCGAGATGCTGTCGACGACCGCAGCGCTCAGCGGGCAGGGCATGGGCGGCAAGGTCGCGCTGATCACCGACGGCCGCTTCTCCGGCGCCACGCGCGGCTTCTGCATCGGCCATATCGGTCCGGAAGCGGCGCTCGGCGGACCGATCGGGCTGTTGCGCGACGGCGACATCATCACCATCGATGCGGTGTCCGGCACCATCGATGTGAACTTGGACACAGCCGAACTCGCGCGCCGCAAGCAAGAATGGAAGCCGCGGGAGAACGAGTACGGCTCCGGCTATCTATGGAAATACGCCCAGCAGGTGGGACCGGCCGTGAGCGGCGCGATCACTCATCCGGGTGGGGCGGCTGAGAAACAGTGCTATGCGGACCTGTGAGCGTGCCGTCTGCGTGGGCGTGACGGTCGCCGTACTGGCGGCGGGCGGCTTCGCTTTTCAGGCCGCGCGCGCGCAGCCCGACAACTCGCCCGCGCTGGCCTTCGACGGCAGCCGCGCACCGCCGAATGCCCCCGCTCCGACCCCGTTCGAATCCTACCGCTCAGGCGCGCGCTGGCTCCGCGCGGGCGAGACCGCAAAAGGCGTACAGGCGCTCGAATACGCCGCCGAGCAAGGGCATGCGGCGGCGCAATGGAAGCTCGGCCGCATGTACGCGGAAGGCGACGGGGTCAAACGCAACGACGTGCGCGCGTTCGAGTACTTCAGCCGAGTCGCGAACGCGCACGCCGACGACAATCCGGAAAGCCCGCAGTCGCGCTTCGTCGCCAACGCCTTCGTCGCGCTGGGTCACTACTATCTCGATGGCATCCCGAATTCTGCCGTGAAGGCCAATCCCACCCGCGCGCGCGAGATGTTCTCCTATGCGGCGTCCTACTTCGGCGATGCCGACGCGCAGTACAACCTCGCGCGCATGTATTTGGAGGGAAGAGGCACGCCCAAGGATCCGCGCCAGGCCGCCCGTTGGCTCGATCTGGCGGCGAAGAAGGGGCAGTACCAGGCCCAGGCGCTGCTCGGCCATATGCTGTTCAAGGGCGGCGACGTGCCGCGCCAGGCGGCGCGCGGCCTGATGTGGCTCACGCTCGCCCGCGACAGTGCTGCCTCCGGCGATACCTGGATCCACGAGCTGTACGACGCCGCCTTCAAGCAGGCGACCGACGACGAACGGCAGGTCGCGCTGCTCTTCCTGGAGCGCTGGATGAAGGGCCGGCGAGAGTAGCCGTCGCATCCGCGCTGGGGCGCAATAGCGCCGCACCGGCGATCGTCCTTCGATGATGACCCCGAGTGGTGGAACGCACGCTTGGTTTTGCGGCGCGCCCCGGACAGGCGCCTCACAGCGGCGCGAGATCCAACTCCACCCACACCGGCACGTGGTCGGACGGCTTCTCGCGGCCGCGCACGTGCTTATCGATGCCGGCCCCGCGCATGCGGTCCGCCGCCTGCGGCGAGAGCAGGAGATGATCGATGCGCAGGCCCTTGTTCCGCTGCCAGGCCCCTGCCTGATAGTCCCAGAACGTATAGAGGCCGGGCGCGTCGCTCGTGGCCCGGATCGCGTCCGTGAGGCCGAGGTTGATCAGCTCGCGGAACTTCTCCCGCGTCTGCGGCAGGAACAGCGCGTCGCCGCTCCAGGCCTGCGGATCGTATACGTCGCCGGCGGCCGGAATCACGTTGTAGTCGCCGGCGAGCACAAACGGCTCCTCCAGCGCCAGGCGCGCCGGCGCGTAGTTGATCAGGCGCTCCATCCATCTGAGCTTGTAGGCATATTTTTCTGTGCGCGGCGGGTTGCCGTTGGGCAGATAGATCGAGGCGACGCGAATCACCCCGCTGGCGGTCGAGATCACCGCTTCCAGGAAGCGCGCGTGATCGTCCTCCGGGTCGCCCGGCAGGCGCGGGGTGACTTCGTCGAACGGCAGCTTCGACAGGATGGCGACGCCGTTGAAGGCCTTTTGGCCGTGGACTGCGACATTATAGCCGGCGGCCTCGAACGCCTCGCGCGGGAACGCGTCGTCGAGGCATTTGGTCTCCTGCAGGCAAGCCACTTCCGGGCTGGTCTCGGCCAGCCATGCGGTAATGTTGTCCAGCCGCTGTTTGATCGAGTTTACGTTCCAGGTGGCGATGCGCATGGTTTCTACCGGGGGCGAAAGGCTGACTGCGGTCGGGGCTGTAGCTTGAAGGGCGCTGCCCCGATCACGGGAGCGTTAACAGCGTTAATGTGTGCCCAGGTGGCGTCTATGTTAGGAATAACCGATATATGTTAGGGGTGGGAGGGCTGGAAGCGCCCTCCACGGCTGGACATTGGCACCGGGCCCAAGGTTGGGGCCGGGGGAGACGGCGAGGGAGCCAGGCTCGGCACCTACCATGAGCAAGCGCGGCTGGGTCATTGCGGGGGCTTTAGCACTCGCCCTCGCGGGCGTGGGCGTGGCCACGCGCGATGTTTGGAGCCCGTACGGCGCGGTAGCGCAAGCTCCCCGGCAGCAGGGCCAGCCCGCCCGCGTGGTTCCGGTCGAGGTCGCAACCGCGGTCAAGAAGCCTGTGCCGCTGCGGATCGAGGGGCTCGGCATCGTCATGCCGATGGCGAGCGTCGCCATCAAGGCGCGCGTGGAAAGTCAAATTGTCGGCGTGCACTTTACCGACGGCGCGGCGGTGAAAGAAGGCGACGTCCTGTTCACGCTCGACAGTCGCGCGGTCGAGGCGCAAATTCGCCAGGTCGAGGCGGTGCTCAATGGCGCCAAGGCGCAACTCGAGCAGGCCGAGCGCGATCTGCAACGCTATACCGACCTGTTCGCCAAGAACGCAACGACGCAGGTGACCGTCAGCAATGCCTCCACCCAAGTCAACATCCTGCGCGCGGCGGTGACCTCGAACACCGCCAATCTGGATAACCTGCGCGTCCAGCTCGACTACCACACGATCCGCGCGGCCATTTCCGGCCGCATGAGCGCAGCCAACGTCAAGGTCGGCAATTTCGTGCGGCCGGCGGACACGGCGCCGCTCGCGACCATCAATCAGACCAAGCCGGTTTACGTCGTGTTCTCGGTGCCGCAACGGTCGCTTGCCGAAGTGCGACAGGCGATGATGGCCGGCACCGGCAAGGTCGATGCGACCGTACCCGGCGACCCGAAGCCATCGCCCGGTCGCCTGGCGATGATGGACAACAGCGTCGAGATGACGAGCGGCATGGTGCCGGTGCGCGCCATCATGGACAACGAGGACGAGGCGCTCTGGCCCGGAACGCTGGTGAACGCGGCGCTTACTTTGCGGGTCGACGAGGCGGTGACGGTGCCCGCCGTTGCGGTGCAGACCGGACAAGGCGGGACCTATGTCTTCGTGGTCAAGGACGGCGCGGCGGCGGTGCAGCGCGTCACGGTTGCGCGCACGACCGAGGGCGAAGCGGTGCTCAGCGATGGCCTGTCGGGCGGCGAGACCGTCGTGATCGACGGGCAATTGCTGCTGGCCAACGGCACCAAGGTGAACCCACGCCCAACCGGCCGGGCGCAAGCAGGATCCTGACGCGATGTCGCTATCCGAGACGTGCATCCGCCGGCCGGTCATGACCACGCTGATCACGGCCTCGCTGATCGTGTTCGGCGTGTTCGCCTATCGCCTGCTGCCGGTCGCGGCGCTTCCGCGCGTGGATTTCCCCACCATCTCGATCACCGCCACGCTTCCGGGCGCGAGTCCGGAGACCATGGCCGCGTCGGTCGCCTCGCCGATCGAGCGGCAGCTGTCGACGATCTCCGGCATCAGCGCGATGACCTCGTCGTCCTCGCTCGGCATCACCCAGATCACCATCCAGTTCGACCTCAACCGCAACATCGACAGCGCGGCCCTCGACGTGCAGACCGCGCTGACCATCGCGCAGCGCCGCTTGCCGGTCGAGATGACCACTCCGCCGAGCTTCCGGAAGGTCAATCCGGGCGATTTCCCGATCCTGTTCATCGCGCTCGCATCCGACACGCTGCCGCTGTCGACCGTCAACGAATACGCCGACACGGTGCTTGCCCAGCAGATCTCGCAGCTGCCGGGGGTGGCGCAGGTGCTGATCTACGGCGCGCAGAAATTCGCCGTGCGCGTGCAGGTCGATCCGGAAGCCGCGGCGGCGCGCGGGCTGTCGCTCGATCAGATCCGCGAGGCGGTAGGCAGGGCCAATTCCAGCGTCCCGGTCGGGACCATCACCGGCCCCCGCCAGAACATCACCTTGACCGCGACCGGCCAGTTGGAGAAGGCCGCGGACTACCGCGACGTTGTCGTTGCCTGGCGCAACGGCGTACCGGTCAAGCTGACCGAGGTCGCGCGCGTCATCGACAGCGTCGAGAACGACAAGATCGCGACCTGGTTCAATGACACGCGCGCGATCACGCTGGCAATCCAGCGGCAGCCGGACGCCAATACGGTGGAGGTCGTCGACGCCGTGCGGGCCAAACTGCCGAGCTTCCGCGCGCAGGTTCCCGCCGCCATCGACATGAGCGTGATGATGGACCGCTCGGTGTCGGTGCGCGACTCGGTGCACGATGTGCAGGAGACGCTGGCGATCGCCATCTGCCTGGTGATTCTGGTCATCTTCCTGTTCCTGCGCTCGGTATCGGCCACCATCATTCCGGCGCTCGCGGTGCCGATCTCGCTCATCGGCACCTGCGCGGCCATGTACGCGTTCGGCTTCTCCGTCAACAACATGACGCTGCTGGCGCTGACGCTCTCGGTCGGGTTCGTGGTCGATGACGCCATCGTCATGCTGGAAAACATCGTCCGCCATATCGAGGGCGGCATGCGGCCGTTCGAGGCGGCACTCAAAGGCGCGCGCGAGATCGGCTTCACCATCATTTCGATCACGTTCTCGCTGATCGCGGTTTTCATTCCGGTGCTGCTGATGGGCGGCATGGTCGGGCGCATCTTCCGCGAGTTCGCGGTCACGATTTCGATCGCCATCGTGCTTTCCGGGTTCGTGTCGCTGACCCTCACACCCATGCTGTGCGCGCGCGTGCTGCGCGGGCATCACGAGGGCGAGAAGCGCCCCAACATCGTGCTCCGCATCTTCGAGGCGCTGTTCAACGGCATGCTCAAAGCCTACGAATGGACGCTCGACAAGGTCTTGGCGTGGCGGCTCGTCACTCTGATGATCACCTTTGCGACGATTGCCGGCACGGTCTGGCTCTACATCACCGTTCCCAAGGGCTTTTTCCCGATCGAGGACACCGGCTTCATCATCGTGGTGACGGAAGGCGCAACCGACTCATCCTTCGCCGCCATGGTCGACCGGCAGCGCCAAGTCTCCTCCATCGTCCGCGCCGACAAGGCGGTTGCCTATGCCAACTCGACGGTGGGTGCGGGCGGGCCCAACCCGACCACGAACTACGGCCGCATGTTCGTTGCGCTCAAGCCGAAGAAGGAGCGCCAGGAATCCTCGACCGCCGTGATCCAGCGGCTGCGCCGCTCCACCGCCGCGGTCCCGGGGATGAAGACGTCGTTCCAGAACCTGCAGAACATCAATGTCGGCGCGCGCATCTCCAAGGCCGAGTATCAGTATACGCTGCAGTCGAGCGACACCGAGGCCCTCTACCGGATCGCCCCCGAGTTAGCGCACAAGCTCTCGCAGCTTCCCATGCTTTGGGGCGTCGATACCGATCTCTACATCAAGAATCCGCAGATGTCGGTCGAGGTCGATCGCGAGCAGATCGCGGTCTATGGCATCACCGTCGAGCAGGTGCGCCAGCAGCTGTTCAGCGCCTACGGTAACCGGCAGGTCGGAACGATCTATACGCCTTCGAACGACTACCAGATCATCCTGGAGGCCGATCCCAAGTTCCAGTCCGACACCTCCGATCTGTCACGCTTGTACCTGAAGACGGCAGGCGGCCAGTCGATTCCGCTGAGCGCGGTTGCTCGCCTCGTGCCCTCGGTCGGCCCGCTGCAAGTCAACCACCAGGGCCAGCAGCCCGCGGTCACCATCTCGTTCAACCTGACGCCCGGGCATTCGCTCGGCGAAGCGGTCGACGCGATCCAGAAGGTGGAACGCGAATCCAATCTGCCGGCAACGGTGGTCTCCGGTTTCTCCGGCACCGCCCAGATCTTCCAGGATTCGCTCAAAGGGCAGGGCATCCTGATCCTGGCGGCGATCTTCGCCGCCTATGTGGTGCTGGGCATCCTGTACGAGAGCTTCATCCATCCGATCACCATCATTTCCGGCCTGCCGTCCGCCGGCATCGGTGCGATCCTCACGCTGATGGCGTTCAAGATGGAGCTCACCGTCATCGCCATGATCGGCATCGTCATGCTGGTCGGCATCGTCAAGAAGAATGCCATCATGATGGTCGACTTCGCGATCGAGCGGCGGCGCGTCGGCGTGGGCGCGGAGGCGGCGATCCGCGAGGCCTGCCTGCTGCGCTTCCGTCCGATCATGATGACGACGTTCGCGGCGATCTTCGGGGCGCTGCCGATTGCGCTCGGTGCCGGTGCCGGTGCCGAGCTGCGCCAGCCGCTCGGCATCGCGGTGGTCGGCGGCTTGTGCCTGTCGCAGCTGTTGACGCTCTACATCACCCCGGTCGTCTATCTCTACCTCGACAAGATCGACCGGCGGCTCCGGCGCACGCTCGAGCCGCAGCTCGAAGAGGTCGGCGAGCTGCCCGAGCGTCCGCGCGCCATCGCGGCGGAGTAGCAGCTTCCGCATCCCGGAGGAGCGCCGCCGAAGCCGCGGCGGCGATCCGGATGCGACAAAGCGTTGCGGCCGCCTTCCGGCGGCCGCAAAAGGGGCGCTTCGCAGCTACTCCTTGACTGCGCATCGGCCCGGCGAGCGGGCCTGGTCCGGCGCGAGCTCAGACCGAGAAGCTGGTGCCGCAGCCGCAGGAGGCGGTTGCGTTCGGGTTGTCCACCTTGAACGCGGCGCCGATCAGATCGTCGACGAAGTCGATCTCGGAGCCGGCAAGGTAGCGGACCGAGATCGGATCAATCAGGACGACGGCGCCGGCGCGCTCGATCACGAGGTCGTCGTCGGCGCGCTCGCGCTCGATGTCGAACTTGTACTGGAAGCCCGAGCATCCGCCGCCTTCGACGCTGACGCGCAGCATGCTGCCGGCAGGCTCGCCTTGCAGGATGGCGCCGATCCGCTCCGCGGCGCGCGCGCTGACCTTGACGTCCGGTGCTGCAGTTTCCGTCATCGCTCGCCTGCCCGCGCTGGCCAAAATCGTGTTCTCGCGCGCGGTATTTGCCAGAACCTTCAATGGATAGTTAAGTGCGGCCCGGCGCAAGGTCAATGTCGCACGGAGCGCTGCCATGGCGGTCGAAGCCGGTCGCGAACGTGCGCCCTATGCATGCGATCCGCGGGCGAGCCGCGGGCGTCTGCACCCGGAACCGGAGAGCCTGAGCCGCAATGTCTTCCGGCGCGACTGCGACCGCATCATCCACGCGACCGCATTTCGTCGGCTCAAGCACAAGACCCAGGTCTTCGTCGCGCACGAGGGCGATCACTATCGCACCCGCCTGACCCACTCGCTGGAAGTGGCGCAGATCGCGCGCTCGCTGGCGCGTGCGCTCGGGCTCGACGAAGATCTCGCGGAGGCCTTGGCGCTCGCTCACGACCTCGGCCATCCGCCGTTCGGACATGCCGGCGAGACGGCGCTCGACGCCTGCCTTTCGGCCTTCGGCGGGTTCGATCACAACGTCCAGACCTTGCGCGTGGTCACTCGGCTTGAGCGCCGCTACGCCGAGTTCGACGGGCTCAATCTGACCTGGGAAACGCTCGAAGGCCTCATCAAGCACAACGGGCCGATCGCGGACGAGCGCGGCGCGCCGGTCGGGCGCTATCGCGAGGCCGGCGTGCCGGTCGCCATCCGCCGCCACGCCCAGCTCCTCGATATTCCGCTCGCGACCCACGCGGCGGCGGAAGGGCAGGCGGCCGCGATCGCCGACGACATCGCCTACGACGCCCACGATCTCGATGACGGCTTGCGCGCCGACCTGTTCGCGGTCGACGATTTGGCTGCGGTGCCATTGGCGCGCGACGTGCTCGGCGATCTGCGCGCGCGCTACCCGCGGCTGGAGCCCCCGCGCGTGGTGCACGAGCTGATCCGACGGCTGATTGCCCGCATGATCGAGGACGTTGTTGCCGCGTCCAGCCGCCGGATCGCCGAGCGACGGGCAACCTCGCCCGACGACATACGGGCGGCGGGGCAGACCTTGATCGGCTTCTCGCCGGCAATGGCCGAGACCGATCGGGCGATCAAAGGATTCTTGCTGCCGCGCATGTACCGCCACGCGCGCGTGATCCGCATCACCTCGCAAGCGCAGGATGTCGTCCGCGACCTGTTCGCCCACTTTACGGCGGCCCCGGGCGATCTGCCGGACGACTGGCACGAGGGCCTGCAGTCGGCCGGGGAGCCCGAGCGGGCGCGCCGCGTAGGCGACTTCATTGCCGGCATGACCGATAATTTCGCGCTCGCCGAGCACGCCAAGTATTTTGACTCCACTCCGGAATTGCGTTAGCGGCGCGCGGTCGCCGTCACCGCCGAGCCGGTACCGGCCATCCACGTCTTGCTCGCCACCGGCGACGCAGGACGCGGGTGCCCGGCATGCTGCCGGGGGTGTGAGATGGTACAGACGCCCGTCGCATGGCTTCGTCCGCAGGAACTACGAATATCTTTGCGCGCGTGCTCGGGCGCGTGCACGGCGCGCTCGAACGATTGAGCGCAGCAGGCGCTATTCCGCCTGGTATCGATTGCTCGCGCGTGCTGGTCGAGCCGCCGCGCGATCCGACCCACGGCGACATGGCGACCAACGCCGCAATGGTTTTGGCCAAGGACGCGGGCGCCAAGCCCCGCGCGCTGGCGGAGGCGCTCGCGGGCGCCCTCAAGGACGACCCGTTGCTGGCGGACGTCACGGTCGCCGGCCCAGGCTTCGTCAACCTCACGCTCACGCGGCAGGCCTGGCTCGATGAGCTCGACGCCGCCATCGCGGCCGGGCCGGACTACGGCCGCAGCAATCTGGGGCAGGGCGAGCGGGTCAACGTGGAGTACGTGTCCGCCAATCCGACCGGGCCGATGCACGTTGGGCATGGACGCGGCGCCGTGTTCGGCGATGCGCTCGCCAATCTGCTCGTCTTCACCGGGCACCGGGTTACGCGCGAGTACTATGTCAACGATGCCGGCGCCCAGGTCGATCAGTTGGCGGAGTCGGCCTACCTGCGCTACCGCGAGGCCCTTGGAGAGGACATCGGCCCCATCCCCGAGGGGCTGTATCCGGGCGACTACCTCAAGCCGGTCGGACAGGCGCTCGCCGCCGAACACGGCAGTGCGCTCAAGCAGCTGCCGCGGGCGGAATGGTTGCCGGTTGTGCGCGCAAAGGCCGTCGCGATGATGATGGCGGAGGTGCGCGACGATCTTGCCGCGCTCGACGTCCGCCATGACGTGTTCTTTTCCGAGCGCTCGCTCAGCGAGGACGCAGCCAGGCCCGGAGCAAACGACCGCGCCGATCAGGTGGCGCGGACCATCGAAGAGCTGCGGTCGCTAGGATATGTCTATCAGGGCCGCCTGCCGCCGCCCAAAGGCCAGCCGATCGAGGATTGGGAGGATCGCGAGCAGATCCTGTTTCGCTCGACTGCATTCGGCGACGATGTTGACCGGCCGCTGATGAAGTCGGACGGCAGCTATACCTATTTCGCCGCCGACATCGCCTATCACAAATCAAAATTCGACCGCGGCTTTCGCCAGATGATCGACGTCTGGGGCGCCGACCACGGCGGTTATATCAAGCGCATGCAGGCGGCCGTGAAAGCGGTGAGCGATGGCACAGCGGCGCTCGACGTCAAGATCGTTCAGCTGGTGCGCCTGCTGCGGGCCGGCGAGCCGGTCAAGATGTCGAAGCGAGCCGGCGACTTCGTCACGCTGCGGGAGGTCGTGGACGAGGTCGGCCCCGACGCCGTCCGCTTCATGATGCTCTACCGCAAGAACGACGCGGTGCTGGATTTCGACCTCGCCAAGGTCATCGAGCAGTCCCGTGACAACCCGGTGTTCTATGTCCAGTACGGCTATGCGCGCGGCAAGTCGGTCTTCCGCAACGCCCGCGAGGTCATCCCGGAGTTGCCGATCGAGGACCAGGCACGCGCGAACTATCTTCGCAGCGCTCGGACACAATTACTTGAAGATGCAGGTGAAATCGCTTTGATCAAGCGCCTGGGGCAATATCCGCGCGTGGTCGAAGCGGCGGCGCTCGCGCATGAGCCGCATCGGATCGCATTCTACCTGTACGAACTCGCGAGCGAGTTTCACGCGCACTGGACGCAAGGTAATCATGCGCCACATTTACGCTTCATTATCCTAGATGATCCTACAATGACGCTCGCGCGCCTCACATTGGTTCAAGGCGTCGTTGCCGTGCTGGCCTCGGGGCTGAGATTGCTCGGGGTCGAGGCACCCGAAGAAATGCGGTGAACTCGCTCGGTGCAGCTGGACGCGTCGGACCCGCGGTTGACGGATACGCGCCAAGGCGGCCCCAGCGGTCCCGGAACAGCCGGTGGGTAGTATGAGCATGGCCGACGATAGTCACGTTCGCAGCGCACGCTCCGCGATGAATTACCCGAACAGCGAATTCAGCAAGGCAGGCGAGCGCTCGGCAGGCGATCCGCTTGCCGAACTGGCGCGACTGATCGGGCAGGACGATCTTTTCGATCAGACGCGAAGGGATGCCCCGCACGCGGGACAGCGCTCTTCGGCGCGGGCTGCGACAATCGAGGGCCCCGCACCGGCTCCCGATTGGCTGAGCCGCAGCCGCGCGACCGAAGCCGATGAGCCGCGCGTGCGCAGCTATCCGCATGGCGATCCGCTCGAGCACGCTCGTCGGCACCCTGATCGTGCCGAGCCCGAGGCGGACGATGCTCAATATGCCGCCGCCGCCGAAGAGTACCGCGACGACCCGCGCTACGCCGAGCAAGCGGGCGCGTACGCGCAAAGCTACGACCAGCAGGGTGGCCACGAGCAGGGCTATGCCGCCACCGAAGCGGCCGGCTATGAGCCCGATCCCTATGCCGACGGTCGCTACGACGACACCTACGAGGAACCGATTCGCAAGCGCCGGCGCGGCGGGCTGATCACCGTCGCCGCGGTGCTCGGTCTGGCCATCGTTGGCACGGCCGGGGCATTTGCCTACCGCGCCTTCACGGGGCCGAGCAGCGCAACGCAGCCGCCTGTGATCAAGGCGGACAGCACGCCCGCCAAGATCGCGCCGTCCCCGTCGGGCAACGAGGCGCAGGGCAGCAAGCTCATCTATGACCGGGCCGAAAAGCCGGGCGCCGAGCGTGTCGTATCGCGCGAGGAACAGCCGATCGAGATGAAGGATGCGAAGTTAGCTGGGCCGAAGCTGGTGACGACCTCGACGATTTCGGCCGGCGGTGCGCCGGGTACGACGCAGACCGCGATGGCCTATGGCCCTATGCCGGCAGTTGCGAGCGCGGCCGCCGAGCCCAAGAAGGTCAAGACGATTGCGATTCGTGCGGACGGGACCGCCGGAAGCGATACCAGTGCGTCGCGTGCGTCCGTCGCTCCCGGCCCGACACGCGGCGTGGCGCCGCCCGCCGACGCGGCGGCGCGCGCGCCGACGCCCGCGTCCACGCGCACCGCCTCGATCGCGGCCCCGGGTGCCGCCGGTCCGATGACCACCGCCTCGACGCCCCCGGCCGGGGCCTATGTCGTGCAGCTGGTCTCCAACAAGAGCGAGGCCGAAGCCCAGGCGGCATTCAAGACGCTGCAGACCAAGTACCCGGGCGTATTGGGCAGTCGCACGGCCCTCATCCGTCGCGTCGAGCTCGGCGACAAGGGCACCTATTATCGCGCGCAGGTTGGCCCGTTCGCGCATTCGGAGCAAGCCAACTCCCTGTGCGACAACCTGAAGGCCGCCGGCGGCCAGTGCATCGTCCAGCGCAACTGAGGCCGCCAATCTTGGCCCTGGCGTAAGGCGCGGGGCACGCCCGCGCCATGTCACCACGCGCTTTCATTACCGGCATAGAAGGGCGAGGGCTTTCGCCCGCGGAGCGTAGCTTTCTGCGCGCGGCCGAGCCCTGGGGTTTCATCCTGTTCAAGCGCAACGTCAATGAGCCGGATCAGGTCCGTGATCTGGTTGCGGAATTGCGCGAGACCCTCGGTCGCGATGCACCCGTCCTGATCGACCAGGAGGGAGGCCGCGTCCAGCGCCTGGGACCGCCGCATTGGCCGGCCTATCCGGCCGGCGCCGCCTATGGCGCGCTGTTCGGGGCGGATCCGGATGCCGGGCTCGAGGCAGCTCGGCTGGGTGCCCGGCTGATCGCCGACGACCTTACGACGCTCGGGATCGACGTCGATTGTCTGCCGCTTGCCGACGTCCCGGCCGCTGGCGCCGATCCGGTGATCGGACCGCGCGCCTATGGCGACAGTGCCGCGCAGGTGTCGGCCATCGCTCAGGCGGTGGCCGCTGGGTTGATGGAGGGCGGCGTTCTGCCGGTGCTCAAGCACCTGCCGGGACATGGCCGCGCCAATGCCGACAGCCACGAGCGGCTGCCGGTGGTCAAGGTCGACCGGGCCACGCTGGAGGCGAGTGACTTTCAGGCATTCCGGCCGTTGGCGCGGCTTCCGCTCGGGATGACCGCGCACGTCGTCTACGCCGCCATCGACCCGGTCGAGCCCGCGACGACATCCGCGCGCGTCATCGCCGACGTGATCCGCGGCTCGATCGCCTTCGACGGCGCGCTGATGAGCGACGACCTGTCGATGAATGCGCTCGCCGGCAGCATCGCCGAGCGCGCGCGGGCGGCGCTTGCCGCCGGCTGCGATCTCGCCTTGCATTGCAACGGCAACCTGCAGGAGATGGAGCAGGTCGCCGGCGCGACGCCGCCTCTCGCCGGCGAACCGGCACGGCGCGCGCAAGCCGCGCTCGATGCGCGCACGAAGCCTGCGCCGCTCGATGTTTCGGCGGCGCGCGCAGCGTTTTCCGCTATGATGGCGCGGGTTTCGCGAATCAATCCCTTGACCGCATGATGACGGAAGAGCTGCAGTTCGATACCGAAGCCTCTCCCGAACGGGCGTCGGACGAGCCGGCATTGATCGTCGACGTCGACGGCTTCGAGGGCCCGCTCGATCTGCTGCTCAATCTGGCGCGGCAGCAGAAGGTCGATCTCGCCCGCATCTCGATCCTGGCCTTGGCCGACCAATACCTGGCCTTCATCGAGGAGGCGCGGCGCCTGCATCTCGAGCTTGCGGCTGACTATCTCGTCATGGCGGCGTGGCTGGCCTATCTCAAGTCGCGTCTGCTCATTCCGGCCGCCGACGCCGCCGAAGGCCCGAGCGCCGCCGAGCTCGCCGCATCGCTCGCGTTCCGGCTCAAGCGGCTGGAGGCTTTCCGCGCCATCGCCGGCGCGCTCACCGGCCGGCCGCAACTTGGTCGCGACGTGTTCATGCGCGGGACGCCCGAGCCGATCCAGGCGGTGAAGCGGCCGGAATGGTCGGCAACGCTCTACGACCTGTTGTCGGCATATGCGGTGCAACGGCGCAAGCAGGCGCTGTCGCGCGTGCGTTTCGAGCCGCGTGCGGTTTGGTCGCTGGCCGAGGCCCGCTCAGCGCTCGAGCGCCTGATCGGCGTCGGTCACGACTGGGGTAGGCTCGACAGTTTCCTCATCGCCTACGTGGTCGAGCCGACGATGCGGGCGACCGCTTTCGCGTCGAGCCTTGCGGCCACGCTGGAAATGGTGCGCGAGGGGGCGATCGAGATGCATCAGGACGGCGCGTTCGCCCCTATCTACCTGCGCAAGCGGGCGGCAAATGACGATGGGGCCGGCAATCGCGACGCGGTCGCCGCCCCTCCGACCCCACGGAACTAGGAGGCCACAACGATGACACGGCTGGCCGAGCGACATCTCCACCTTGCCCATTCCGAGCCTGGGCCCGCGCCGGAGCGCGAGGCGGGCGCGCGAGCGGATGAGCTGCGTCTGCTCGAGGCGCTGCTGTTTGCATCGACTGAACCGCTCGATGAGGCAACGCTCGCGAGCCGGCTGCCCGACGACGTCGATGTCGGCGCGGCGCTCCGTCGGCTGCAAGCGGAGTATGCCGCGCACGGCGTCAACCTCGTTCGGGTCGCCGGCAAGTGGACTTTCCGCACCGCCAATGATCTCGCCTGGCTGCTCGCGCCCGACGCGGTGGAACCGAAGAAGCTGTCACGCGCGGCGCTGGAGACGCTCGCGATCATTGCCTATCACCAGCCGGTCACGCGCGCCGAGATCGAGGACGTTCGCGGGGTCTCGACCTCGAAGGGGACCATCGACGTGCTGTTGGAAACCGGCTGGATTCGGCTGCGCGGCAGGCGCAAGGCGCCGGGCCGGCCGGTCACGTTCGGTACCACCGAAGCGTTCCTTTCGCATTTCGGCCTGGAGGCGATCGGCGATCTGCCCGGGCTGGAAGAGCTCAAGGGGTCCGGATTGCTGGAGGGCGGGCTGCCGCCCGGCTTCTCGGTGCCGGCCCCTTCGGACCGGCCGGATCTTGCGGACGACGAGGATCCGCTCGAGCCGGGCGAACTCGACCTCACCCTGGCGCCGCCCGCCGAGCGGGCCGAGGAGTAGGAGTTGCTGGAGCGCGCAGGGACGAAAGGCGGCCTTCTTCAGCGTCTCGTCTCGCGCGGCCGAACGCCCGCCACGATCGCGGCGCGGCTGACCTACGACGACGTCACCCACCGGTACGGCGATCTCGAAGCGGTCGCCGGGGTCAGCCTCGACGTCGCGCCGGGCGAGATCGTCTGCCTGATCGGGCAATCTGGCTGCGGCAAGACGACCATGCTGCGGCTTGCGGCCGGCGTCGAGATGCCGACCAGCGGCCGGATCCTGATCAATGGCCAGGACGTCACCCATGGCGCAACGTTGACGCCGCCGGAGCGGCGTGGCGTCGGGCTGATGTTCCAGGATTTCGCGCTGTTCCCACACCTGACCAATCTCGCCAACGTGATGTTCGGCCTCAGGGCGCTGCCGAAGGCCGAGGCGGAACGGGAAGCGCGCCTCGCGCTCGACCGCGTCGGCCTGGCCGAGCTTGCCGACGCCTATCCGCATATGCTTTCGGGCGGCGAGCAGCAGCGCGTCGCGCTGGCGCGTGCGGTCGCGCCGCGCCCGAGCGTCCTGTTGATGGACGAGCCGTTCTCCGGCCTCGACCACCGGCTGCGCGACGAGGTGCGCGAGGACACGCTGGCGGTGCTGCGCGAAACCCGCGCGACCTGCATCATCGTGACGCATGATCCGGAGGAGGCGCTGCGGCTGGGTGACCGGATCGCGCTGATGCGAGCCGGCCGCCTGGTGCAGGTCGACGAGCCGGAGGCGATCTACCGTCGTCCAAAGGACATCTTTGCCGCGCGCTATTTCTGCGCGCTCAACGAGGTCACCGGCCGCGTTCAGGGCGGCAGGGTGGAAACCCCGGTCGGCCTGTTCGCGGCTCCCGGATTGGCCGACGGCACCGAGGCGATTGTCGCGATCCGTCCGCAGGGCGTGCAGCTGCGCCCGGCGGGTCTGTGCATCCCGGCGATGCTCGAGCATCGCCGGTTCCTGGGCGTGGTGGAACTGCTCGACATCGCGGTCAACGGCCTCGATGCACCGCTCAAGGCGCGCGTGCGCCAGAGCGCGGGCTTTGCGGTCAAGAGCGAGGTCGGCGTCGAGATCGATCCGGCTGAAGTCCTTGTTTTTGCCGCTGCCGAAGCCTAGGTTCGCTGCCGAAACAGAACACAAGACCAAGCGGCCCGAGCCGCTGGCGCGGAGGGTATTCCGATGGGTTCATTGAGTATTTGGCACTGGCTCGTGGTCATAGTGGTGGTGCTGCTGCTGTTTGGCCGCGGCAAGATTTCCGAGCTGATGGGCGATATGGCGCAGGGCATCAAGGCGTTCAAGAAAGGCATGGCCGACGACACCGAGGCCAAGGCCGAGCCGTCCAAATCGGAGCCGAAGACCATCGATCACCAGCCGGCACCGGCGACGGCGTCGCCTGCGGCCCCGGCGTCAGGCTTGGCTGGCCGTGCCGAAACCGAGAAACGCGTCGAGGGCACGACGCTCTGACTTGCCGCGCCGCGACTTGAGGGCAGGCGAGGCCGGGGCAGCGGCGGCCTAGCCGCAAGCGGCCCCTGGAGTTGACGATCCCATGTTCGACATCGGCTGGGGCGAGCTCATCGTCATAGGCGTCGTCGCGCTGATCGCGATTGGGCCGAAGGAGCTGCCTACCGTTCTGCGCACAGTCGGTCAGTGGATGGGCAAGATCCGCCGCATGGCCTCGGAGTTCCAGGGCCAGTTCCAGGAGGCGATGCGGGAGGCGGAGTTCGCCGAGCTGAAAAAGCAGGTGGACTCGATCGGCGAAGGCTCGACCTTCAATCCCTTGGAGACGGCGCGCCAGGAGCTCGAAGGCGCGATGGCGGACAAGCCCGCGACCGATGCGACTGCCGCGACGCCGGCGCCGGCGCCCGATTACACCTCCGCGGATGTTGCCGCGCCCGCGCCGACAGCGCCGCAAGCGATGGCTGCCGCCGACGCGCCGCCGGTCCCGCCCGCCGGGGTCGAGCCGCAGCTCTCGCCTCCCGAGCCCGCACCGGCCCTCAGTGAGGAGCACTTCAATCCCGATCAGCCGGGGCCGCCCGACGTGCAGCGCGGGGGAGGGCGCGCCGCATGAGAAGCCCCGACGAAGAAAAGGAGATCGAGGCCACCAAGGCGCCGCTGATGGATCACCTGATCGAGCTGCGCTCGCGGCTGATCAGGGCGCTGATCGCGTTCGGCCTCGCCTGCGTGGTCTGCTTCTTCTTCGCCAAGCAGATCTACAACATCTTGATCTGGCCGTTCGTGTGGGTGGCGGGCCCGGAGCATTCGAAGTTCATCTATACGGCGCTGCTCGAATACTTCCTGACGCAGTTGAAGATCGCGCTGTTCGGCGGTGCTTTCCTGGCGTTCCCGGTGATCGCCTCTCAGCTCTACATGTTCGTCGCGCCGGGGCTCTATCGCAACGAGCGCCAGGCGTTCCTGCCGTATCTGGTCGCGACCCCGGTGTTCTTCGCGCTCGGCTCGCTCGTCGTCTATTTCATCGTGATGCCGCTTCTGGTGCGCTTCTCGATCGGCATGCAGCAGTCGGCGGGCGATGGCCACGCCGAGATCTCGCTGTTGCCCAAGGTCGGCGAGTACCTCTCGCTGATGATGTCGCTGATTTTCGCGTTCGGCATCGCGTTCCAGCTGCCGGTGATCCTGACCCTGCTGGCGCGCGTCGGCATCCTCACGTCCGAGCAATTGCGCACCAAGCGCCGCTATTTCATCGTCGGTGCCTTCATTCTGGCGGCGGTGCTCACGCCGCCGGACGTGATCAGCCAGATGTCGCTGGCGATCCCGCTGATCCTGCTCTACGAGGGCTCGATCTGGTCGGCGCGGCTGGTGGAGAAGAAGGCGCAGGCCGCCTCAGCCGCGGCCGCGCCGCAGGCCAACCCGGCGGAATAGGTTTGGGGCTGAAAGTCAGTTATCTCTCCGCCGTCATTCCCGCGAAGGCGGGAATCCAGTAATAACCGCCGCGAGACCGGGAGTACTGGATCCCCGCTTTCGGCGGGGCATGACGGGTTTTCGTGGTGGTTTGCCGTGCATGACATCCGTTGGATCAGGGAGCATCCGCAGCAGTTCGACCGCGGCCTCGAGCGACGCGGGCTTGAGCCTTTGGCGGATGACCTTCTGAAGATCGACGAGCGCCGCCGCGCCATCATCACCAGGCTCGAGCAGGCGCAGGCGCGCCGCAACGCCGCCTCCAAGGAGATCGGCGAAGCCAAGAAAGCGAAGGACGAGGCGCGCGCCCAAGCGCTGATGGCGGAAGTGGGAAAGCTAAAGACGTCGATTCCGGCGATGGAAGCGGAGGAGAAGCAGGTCTCGCAGGAACTCGACGATCGCCTCGCTGAAATCCCCAACTTGCCGCTCGACGAGGTGCCGGACGGCGCGGACGCGGATGCCAATGTCGAACACCACCGTTTCGGCGCCAGGCGCGACTACGGTTTCCCACCGAAGCAGCATTTCGAGCTCGGCGAGGCACTCGGCCAGATGGATTTCGAGACCGCCGCCAAGCTCTCGGGCGCGCGCTTTGTGGTGCTGCAGAAGGGGCTTGCGCGCATGGAACGCGCCCTCGGGCAGTTCATGCTCGACGTGCATACGCAGGAGCACGGCTACGCCGAGGTCAGCCCGCCGCTGCTGGTGCGCGACGAGGCGATGTTCGGCACCACGCAGTTGCCGAAGTTTCGGGACGACCAATTCATGGCGGGGCGCGCGCTCGCGGACAAAGACGAGGCCGCGTCGCACACCGGGACGAGTCACGATCAAATCGCTGATCGCCTCTGGCTCATCCCCACGGCCGAAGTCTCGCTCACCAACCTGGTGCGCGAGTCCATTCTTGACGAGATCGAGCTGCCGCTGCGCTTCACCGCCTGCACGCCGTGCTTCCGCGCCGAGGCCGGCGCCGCCGGCAAGGACACGCGCGGCATGATCCGTCAGCACCAGTTCACCAAGGTCGAGCTGGTTTCGATCACCACGCCGGAGCACAGCCGCGACGAGCTCGAGCGCATGCTGTCCTGCGCCGAGGAGATCCTGCGCCGGCTCGAGCTGCATTACCGCGTGGTGACGTTGTGCGCCGGCGACATGGGGTTTGGGTCGCAGAAGACCTACGACATCGAGGTCTGGCTGCCGGGGCAGGACGCCTACCGCGAGATCTCCTCGTGCTCGGTGTGCGGCGATTTCCAGGCGCGGCGCATGCAGGCGCGCTACCGGACCAAGGAGGACCGCAAGGTCCGGCTGGTGCACACCCTCAACGGCTCGGGCGTCGCGGTCGGCCGCGCGCTGATCGCCGTGATGGAGACCTATCAGCAGGGCAACGGCTCGATCGTGGTGCCGGACGCGCTGCGGCACTACATGGGTGGCGTGGAGGTGATTGGAGAACCGGGATGATGGACGACGAAGGACGGACTAGGGAAGAAAGATGCGACCGCAGCATGCGGAGCGCATCTTTCTTCATCCGTCCTCTGTTCTCCGTCCACTGGCTTCCGAACCGATGCGCATCCTGATCACCAACGACGACGGCATTCACGCGCCGGGGCTGGCGGTATGCGAGGAGATCGCGCGCGCCATCTCCGACGACGTCTGGATCGTCGCGCCGGAAACCGATCAGTCGGGCGTGTCGCACTCGCTCTCGCTCAACGATCCGCTGCGTCTGCGCGAGGTCGGCGAGCGCCACTATGCGGTCAAGGGCACGCCGACCGACTGCGTGATCATGGGCGTGCGCAATATCCTCGAGCGCCCACCCGATCTCATCCTGTCGGGCGTCAACCGCGGCCAGAACGTGGCCGAGGACGTTTCTTATTCGGGCACCGTCGCCGGTGCGATCGAAGGCACCGTGCTCGGCATCGCTTCGTTCGCGCTCAGCCAAGCCTACGGGCTCGAGACGCGCAAGAACCCGCACTGGCAGACCGCGATCCGTTATGGGCCGGACATCATCCGCCGCGCGCTCGGCGCCGGCGTTCCGCGCGACGTGCTGGTCAACGTCAACTTTCCCGATTGCCCGCCGGAGGCGGTCGCCGGCATCGCCGTCACCAGCCAGGGCAAGCGCGACCAGGATCTGTTGCGGATCGAAGCGCGCCATGACGGCCGCGGCAATCCGTATTACTGGATCGGGTTTGCCCGCAAGGAGCGCCCGGCGCCGCGCGACGGTACCGATCTTTCGGCACTCGCCGGCCGCCGCATCGCTGTGACCGCACTGCGCCTCGATCTCACCGATGAGCCGTTCATGACCCGGCTCGCCGACGTTTTCGCCGCCGCGGCGCGCGTCCCCGCCAAGTAGGCAACGACCGCCCCTGCGCGCCGCATCGCGGCGGAGATTGCCCTGGATGACCAGGAATGAGGGTCGCTCTGCTGCGCCGCTGGTATAAGCTATGGCGGCCTGACAGGAGGCACGGTTTTGTCCGAGTTCCCGCCCGGCGAGGGCAGCGTCGGCCGCATGGAATTCATGCTGCATTTGCGCCGCCACGGCATCGTCGACGCCGCGGTGTTGCGCGCTATGGACGAGGTGCCGCGCGAGCACTTCGTCACGCCGGAGTTCGTCGATGCCGCCTATGCCGATCAGGCGCTGCCGATCGCCTGCGGCCAGACCATCAGCCAGCCCTATGTCGTGGCCTACATGACCGAGCAGCTCGCGGTGCGGCCGCACCACCGGGTGCTCGAGATCGGCACCGGCTCCGGCTACCAGGCGGCGGTGCTGTCGCGGCTCGCCCGCGAGGTCTACACCGTGGAGCGCTTCCGCACTCTCGCCGAAACCGCGGCGGTACGGCTGGATACGCTCGGGTTCGACAACGTCACCGTTTGTGTCGGCGACGGCTTTGCCGGCCTGCCCGAGCACGCGCCCTTCGACCGCATCATCGTCACCGCCGCCGCCGAGCAGATCCCGGCCGCGCTTGTCGAGCAGCTTGCCGAGCGCGGGGTCATGCTGTTGCCGCTCGGTCCGCACGGAGGCGTGCAGCGCATCGTCAGGCTCACCAACGGTCCGAACGGCCTGGAGCGCCACGATCTGATCGCGGTGCGCTTCGTGCCGCTGTTGCCGGGGCAGGCGCGCGAATTGTAGTCGGCCCCGAGCGCCCCAGCCCGGCCGCCGCAATGCTTTGCTCGCCCGCCAATCCGGTGCCTTTGCGTTAAAGTTTAGGCGGATTCACCAAGTTTAAAGCCTTGTTTACTCGCCGCGTGTTTACTCGCCGCTCAGGTTCCTCTGTAGCGTGCGAGTATCATCATGCCTTGCTTCCGGCCCTTCCGGGCGCCGGCCCTGGCGCGCCTGACCGTTCTCGTGACGATCTCGGCAGCAATGGCGGGCTGCAGCGCCGACATCGGTCGCTTCAACGACAATCCCTTCACCGGCTCGATCATCCGCGGCAACACGCCTCCGAGCGGCCTGACCACCTCGGAGCAATCCGCGCCCGACGGGCAGGTCCAGTCCGAGCCGTTGGCTGGCTCGCCCAACGGCTTGCCGGCGCCGCCACCGGTCGCCCGCTCGTCCACCGGAGCCCAGCCGCGCACCGCGGCGGCTCCGGCGCGCGCTCCGCAGGCGTCCGGGGTGCACGTCGTGGCGCCCAAGGAAACGCTGATTACGATCGCCAAGCGCTACGGCAAGTCGCGCTCCGAGCTTGCCAAGGCGAACGGTCTCAAGCCGGACGCCAGCGTGCGCATCGGTCAGCGGCTGACGATCCCCGGTGTCGATCAGTCGTGGATCAAGACCGTTGCGAACACGCCGGCGGCGCCGTCGCAAGCCAAGCCGGAGGGCACGCTGCAGCCGCCCAAGCCCGCCGCCGCTGCGGCGCAAAAGGCGGCGCCCACGCAAAAGGTGGCAGACGCGAGGGCGGCCACCAAGCCGGGCGATCAGGTCGCCACGGCACGGATCGCGAGCTCGGTCGCCGAGGCGGCGGCAGAGGCGGGCAAGGACTCAGCGGCCACGGCCACTGGCGCCGTTCCGTCCTTCCGCTGGCCGGTCCGCGGCCGCGTCATTGCCGGCTATGGGGCCAAGACCAACGGCCAAGGGAACGACGGCATCAATCTCGCGGTTCCCGAGGGGACCTCGGTCAAGGCCGCCGAAGACGGCGTCGTCGCCTACGCGGGCAACGAGCTCAAAGGCTACGGCAATCTGCTGCTTGTGCGGCACTCGAGCGGTTATGTCACCGCCTACGCGCATGCCAGCGAGCTCAAGGTCAAACGCGGCGAGACCGTCAAGCGCGGGCAGATCATTGCGCTCGCCGGCCAGACCGGAACCGTGAACTCGCCGCAGCTGCACTTCGAAATCCGCAAGGGATCAACTCCCGTCGATCCCATGCAGTATCTGTCGGGCAACTGACCTCAACGGTGCCCCCCGATCAGCGTCGCTCGAACAGAGCGGCACTGATCAACGCGGGACGGCCGGCTCTGAAAGTGGGACGCCGAGCCGTCCCGCGAGGTCCTGCACGTATTGCCACGCCACCCGGCCCGAGCGCGAGCCGCGAGTCGTCGCCCATTCGAGCGCTTCCGCGCGCGTCGCATCGGCATCGTGGCGGATGCCGTAGTGGGAGACGTAGCCCTGCACCATGGCCAGGTACTCGTCCTGGCTGCAGCGGTGAAAGCCGAGCCACAACCCGAACCGGTCGGACAGCGATACCTTCTCCTCGACCGCCTCGCCCGGATTGATCGCCGTCGAGCGCTCGTTCTCCATCATCTCGCGCGGCATCAGGTGGCGGCGGTTGGAAGTCGCATAGAAGATCACATTTTCGGGGCGACCCTCGATGCCACCCTCCAGCACCGCCTTGAGCGACTTGTAGGTGGTGTCCTCCGCATCGAACGACAGGTCGTCGCAGAACACGATGAATCGCCCCGGCGCGCCGCGCAGCAGCGCCATCAGGTCGGGCAGGCTCTCGATGTCCTCGCGATGAATCTCGATCAGCTTCAGGCCGCCGCCGTCGGAGGCCGAGGAGGCATTGACCGCGGCATGCACGGCCTTGACCAAAGACGACTTGCCCATGCCGCGAGCCCCCCACAGCAGGGCATTGTTGGCCGGCAGCCCGCGTGCGAAACGCTCGGTGTTTTCCACCAGCGTATCGCGCACGCGATCGATGCCCTTGAGCAGCGACATGTGGACGCGGTTGACCCGCCGCACCGGGGCAAGCTCGCGCGCCGCCGGATGCCAGACGAAGGCGTCGGCGGCGGCAAAATCCGCCGGCGCCGAGGCCCGCGGCGCGAGCCGCTCCAGCGTTGCGGCGATGCGCTCAAGCGCGGCCAGGAGGGCGCCGTCGTCGACATCGACCTTGTCGCGCATCGCGGACGTTTTCCCGTTTGGCCACATACCCTTAGCCGGGCTCCGCCAGGGCCGCAAGCGGCCTGGTCGAGGCGCAAAATCGTCGCACTTCGCTGCCCGGTCGCGACGTTGCAATTGAGGCCGCGGCCAGTATAGTCCGCGCCGATTTCAGCGGCTCGCCGATCAAGGAACGCCGCGATGTCCCTTATGCCGCAAGGGTCATCGGGGCTAGAAGGACGCTCGATGCTCATTTCGCCTGCTTACGCCCAGGCCGCCGGCGGCGGCAGCGACATGCTGGTCTCGCTGCTGCCCTTCGTTCTGATCTTCGTTATTATGTATTTCCTCATCCTGCGGCCGCAGCAGCGTCGTGTGAAGCAGCACCAGGAAATGGTCAAGAACGTTCGCCGCGGCGATACCATCGTGACCTCCGGCGGAATGGTCGGCAAGGTGACCAAGGTCATCGACGACGATCATCTCGAGGTGGAGGTTGCCGACGGCGTGCGAGTGCGGCAGATGCGGCAGATGGTGTCCGACGTGCGCGCCAAAGGCGAGCCGGTGAAGGACGAGGGCTCGTCGTAAGACGGCGATCGGAGCAAGGCAATGCTCTATTTTTCGCGCTGGAAGGCGCTGTCGATCGTGCTTACGGCGCTGATCGTGTGCCTGTTCGCGATCCCGAACTTCTTCCCCCAGGAGACGGTCCAGAAGTGGCCGAAATGGGCGCAGCGTCACATCGTGCTGGGCCTCGACCTGCAGGGCGGCTCGCATCTGTTGCTGGAAGTCGATTCCAACGCGGTGCGCCGAGAGAAGGTCGAATCGCTGCGCGATGACGTGCGCCGGCTGCTGCGCGAAGCGCGCATCGGCTACGACGGCCTGGTGGTTCGCGGCAACACGGTCGAGGTCCGCATCCGCGATTCGGGCCAACTGCAGACGGCCCTGACCAAACTGCGGGAGTTGTCGCAACCGATCGGCGGCATCCTGGCGGGGACCGGCCAGCGCACCATCGATGTAGTGGACGCCGGCGGCGGCGGTCTGATCCGGCTCACCGTCACCGAGCCGGCGATCAACGAACGCATCCGCCAGGCGGTCGACCAGTCGATTCAGATCATCGAGAAGCGCGTCAACGAGCTCGGCACCGTCGAGCCGGTGATCCAGCGGCAGGGCGCCGACCGCATCCTGGTGCAGGTCCCCGGCCTGCAGGATCCCTCGCGGCTAAAGGAGATCCTCGGCAAGACCGCCAAGATGACGTTCCGCCTCGTCGATACCTCGATGAGTCCGGAGGCGGCGGCACAAGGGCGTGCGCCGCCGGATTCCGAGGTGCTCAGGGGCACCGCCAAGGAGGGCGGCAACTCCTACCTGGTCGAGAAGCGCGTGATGGTGTCGGGCGAGGACTTGACCGACGCGCAGCCGGGGTTCGATCAGCGCACCAGCGAGCCGATCGTGACCTTCAAGTTCAACACCAACGGCGCCCGCCGGTTCGGTCAGGTCACCCAGGAGAACGTCGGGCGGCCGTTCGCCATCGTGCTCGACAACGAGGTGATTTCGGCGCCGGTCATCCGCGAGCCGATCATCGGCGGCTCCGGCCAGATCTCCGGCAACTTCACCGTCCAGGCGGCGAACGATCTCGCGATCCTGCTGCGCGCGGGCGCGTTGCCGGCGCCGTTATCGATCATCGAGGAGCGCACCGTCGGCGCCGGACTTGGCCAGGATTCGATCGAGAAGGGCACGCGCGCCTCCTACTTCGGCTCCGCGCTGGTCGTGCTGTTCATGATCGTCACCTACGGCATCTTCGGCGTGATCGCCAGCATCGCGGTCGCCGTCAACGTCGCGATGATCTTCGGTATCCTGTCGTTGCTCAATGCCACGCTGACCTTGCCCGGCATCTGCGGCATCGTGCTCACCGTCGGCATCGCGGTCGACAGCAACGTGCTGATCTACGAGCGCATCCGCGAGGAGGCGCGCTCCGGGCGCACCCCGATAACGGCGATCGATGCCGGCTTTACCCGCGCGCTGGCGACCATCCTCGACACCAACATCACCACCTTCATCGCCGCCGTCGTGCTGTTCTTCATCGGCACCGGCGCCGTCAAGGGCTTTGCCGTGACCTTCGGCCTCGGCATCATCACGACGGTGTTCACCGCCTTTACCTTGACCCGGCTGATTGTCGCCTACTGGGTGCGCTGGCGACGCCCACAGCGCGTGCCGCTGTGAGCCGGCGACAGCGTTCCTAAAGCGAGATCGGCCCGTGCGCCTCTTTCCCCTCCGCATCGTCCCGGACGATACCAACTTCGACTTCATTCGCTTCCGTCGGATCAGCTTTCCGCTCTCCGCCGTGCTGTCGATCATCGCCATCGCGCTCTACTTCTTTCATGGGCTCAATTTCGGCATCGACTTCCGCGGCGGCACCCTGATCGAGGTCCAGGCCAAGGGCGGCAACGCCGATCTCGCCAAGATGCGCGCCACCTTGAGCCAGCTCAACCTGGTCGAGGTTCAGCTGCAGCAGTTCGGCGGGCCGGCCGACGTATTGATCCGCATCGCGCAGCAGCCGGGCGGCGAATTGGCGCAGCAGCAGGCGGTGCAGCGGGTGCGCGGCGCGCTCGGCGATGAGGTCGAGTACCGGCGCGTCGAGGTCGTGGGCCCGCGCGTCTCCGGCGAGCTCCTGACCCACGGTACCATCGGCCTGTTCCTCGCCATCATCGCCATCCTGATTTATCTCTGGTTCCGGTTCGAATGGCAGTTCGCGCTCGGCGCGACCATTGCCAATGCCCACGATCTGGTGCTCACGATCGGCTTCATGTCGGTGATGCAGATCGACTTCGACCTCACCAGCATCGCTGCGCTCCTGACCATTCTGGGTTATTCGCTCAACGACACCGTGGTCATCTACGACCGCATCCGCGAAATGCTCCGCCGCTACAAGAAGATGTCGATGGCCGAGCTGCTCAACGTGTCGATCAACGCGACGCTGTCGCGCTCGATCATCACCCATGTCACGGTCAGCCTTGCCCTGCTCGCCCTGCTGCTGTTCGGGGGCCAGGCGATCCACAGCTTCACCGCGACCATGATGTTCGGCGTGGTGCTGGTCGGGACCTACACGTCGATCTTCATCGCTTCGCCGCTGCTGTTGTATCTCGGCGTCGGCACCAGCCGCCTGGCGGCCGAGGCGGCCGCCGACGCTCGGGAGATGCGCGGCGCGCCCGCCAAGCCTTGAGCTCGCGGCCGGAGGAACGCGCGCCGCCGCACCTGCCGCAGGCCGCGCCGATCGATGCCTACGGCAACGGCGGTTTCCGCTTCGCGGGCATGTCGCACCGTGGCTCGCTGCTGTGCCTGCCGTCCGGCATCTGGGCGTGGCCGGTGACAGCGCCCGAGGCAATCGACGAGACCGCGCTGCAGCAGGTGGTTGCGACGGCCGGCGCTATCGACCTCCTGATCATCGGGACCGGCCGCACGCCGTGGGTCGCCCCCGAAGCCCTGCGCTGGCGCCTGCGCGAGCTTCACATCGGTCTGGATGTCATGCCGACCGCGGCCGCCGTGCGCACCTACAATATCCTGCAGGGCGAACGCCGCCGCGTCGCCGCCGCCTTGATCGCAGTCGATTGACCGACGCTCCAGGCTTTCGCCGATGCGAAAGGCGTACGAACACTGCGAGCAGCTCGTGCATGAAGCCGACAAGGATCGGTTTCTGGCAAGCCTGTTCGCGCCGGCGGATCGCCGCGCTGCGCTCCATGCCCTCTACGCCTTCGACATCGAGACCGCACGCATACGGACGCTCGCGCATCAGCCGTTGCCGGGCGAGCTCCGCCTGCAATGGTGGCGCGACGTGCTCAACGGCGAACGCGCCGAGGAGGCGAGCGCGAACCCGGTGGCCGCGGCGCTGCTCGATGCGGTCGCGGCGCAAGGGCTGCGGCGCGGGCCGTTGCTCGAGCTGATCGACGCCCGTGCGTTCGACCTCTATGACGCGCCGATGCAAACGTCGGAGGAGCTCGAGAGCTACTGCAAGCGCACGTCGGGCAACGTTCTTGCGAGTTCGGCATGCATTCTCGACCCCCATGCTTCCGCCGAACCTGCCGTCCATGCGGGTATCGCGATCGGGTTGACGGCGCTATTGCGGGCTTTTGCATGGCATGCGTCGCGGCGGCAGCTTTATGTGCCCGTCGCCATGCTGGCGCGTCACGGGGTGCAAGCGGAGGACGTGTACGCGGGGCGCGGCGGACCCGGCCTGCTCGCGGCGCTGGCGGAGATGCGCGAGCAGGCGCGCGGTCATGTGCGCGCGGCCGACAGTCGCGGCGCGCTCAGCTCGCCGGCGGTGCTGCCGGCAATCCTGCCGGTCGCATTGGTGCCGCTCTACCTCGAGCGCATGGAACGTCCCGGCTATGATCCCTTCCGCACTGCGATCGAAGTCCCGCAGTGGCGACGCCAGTGGGCGCTCTGGCGCGCCGCCCGCCGGCGTTAGCGCTCGTCCATGCCAGTGAGGCGCCATGCCTGCGCATGTCGCGAGCATCCGCATCTAGCGTCATGAGCATATGCGAGGGGGGCGTTGATGGCCGGGACAAAGCCCCGCCACCGCCGCTCACATGTTGAATCGATCGCGCAGATTGCGCCGGTCGGCGACGATGCGCGCGGTCACGGTGCGCTCGGCATCGTCGCGCAGCAACGGCTCGATCAGGTCGATCTGGTTCATTGCGATCAGGGAGAGGACCTCGATTCTCACCTCGCCATTGCGGTCGCGCGGCAGGGCTTCGACCAGCTGCAGCTGCTCCGGCGCCTTGGTGGCGCCGAGGCTTTGCGTCAGGAACTCGCTGGCTTCCCGCTCGGTCAAGCCGCCGTTTCCCTCGACGAAGGCGTACAGGCCGACGCCCATCCGGCGATCCGCGAATGCCACGACTGCGGCGTCGCGGACACCGTCATGGCTCTTGAGCCGCGCCGTGATCACGGGGGCGTCGTAGGCGAGCCGCTGCCCGCCGCCTTCGCGATCGGTGAACTGCAGGAGCCCGCGCGTGACCCACAGGTAGACGCGCTTGCCGGTCGCCAACCAAAGCCGAGCCGGCCAGCTTTTGCGGGCGAGGACGCGCCGCTCGGCCGGCGTCAGTGCTTCCGCGGCGTAGCGCCGCTTGTGCTTGAGCAGGTGGCGCAAGTCCTCGTACGCGCAAAGCCGGAACAGCCGTCCGCGCCTCGCAAAGCGCGTTGCCAGCTGGAAGTCGGTGACATAGGCGCGGCCGTCGGGGGCGCGCAGCCAGTTCTGCTCCTTGGCGAGGTCGTTGTGACAGATCCCGGCGCGATGCAGCGCCCGCAGCGCAGCTTTGGCCGAACGGAAGTACGCGGCATCACCTTTGGGCTGCGCGACGTGCATCGCCACGCCGTCGATGAAGCCGCGAACCAGCCCGCTTGGGCCGGCCCACAGCACCGGAGGCGCTACGCCGAGCGGACCGGCGATTTGCAGCGCCCGCGTCTCGCGCCGCAGAAAGTGGCGCGCCAACGGACGCGTCCACCACGGCACGGCGTCGACCCGCCGCAGCACCGCGTCGATTTCGCTGCCGTCGGCGCGAAATCGCCCGCGCTCGATGGTGGAGAAGACGTCGCGCTTGAGCACGGCGCCATGACGCCAGCGATCATCGAGCGCGTCGAAATCCGTGCTGCGGGCGATCATGCGGCGGGTTCGGATATCGGCGGCGGCGCGGCCATGCGCTCGTCCCGCCGCTGCGACCCGGCCGTCATCCAGAGGCCGAGGTCGTCGAGCGCGCGGGAACAAAGCGCCCGCTTCCGGGCGATCGTCTTCGCGGTCCCGCGCAGACGTTCGCCATTGGGTCCCTTCACGGGCGCGCGCGCCAACGGCGGAAACAGCCCGAAATTGACGTTCATCGGCTGGAACGAGCGCGGTCCGGCGTCGATCGTCTCGATGTGCCCGCCGGTGATGTGGCCGATGAGTGCGCCGTGCGCCGTGGTGGGCGGCGGGACGAGCACCGGCTCGCCTAGGCGTTCGGCGGCGGCGAAGCGGCCCGCCAACAGCCCGACCGCCGCGGATTCGACGTAGCCTTCGCAGCCCGTGATCTGCCCGGCAAAGCGCAACCGCGGCATCGCTTTGAGCCGCAGCGTACCGTCCAGCAGCCTGGGCGAGTTGAGGAACGTATTGCGGTGCAAGCCGCCGAGCCGCGCGAACTCCGCGCCTTCGAGCCCTGGGATGATGCGGAAGATGCGCAGCTGTTCGCCGTGCTTCAGCTTGGTTTGGAACCCGACCATGTTGAACAACGTGGCAAGCTTGTTGTCCTGCCGCAGCTGGACCACCGCATAGGGCTTCTCCTCAGGTCTATGGGAATTGGTCAGGCCGACCGGCTTCATCGGGCCGTGACGCAAGGTCTCGCGCCCACGCTCGGCCATGATCTCGATCGGCAGGCAGCCGTCGAAATACGGCGTCGACGCCTCCCAGTCGTGGAAGGCCACTTTCTCGCCGGCAATCAGCGCATCGATGAACGCGCCGTACTGCTCGCGCGTCAACGGACAATTGATGTAGTCGGCGCCGCTGCCGCCGGGCCCTGCTTTGTCGTAGCGCGACTGAAACCAGGCGACCGACAGGTCGATCGAATCGCGATGCACGATCGGTGCAATGGCGTCGAAAAACGCCAGCTCGGCTTCCCCGGTCAGATCGCGGACCGCGTCGGCAAGGGCCGGGGAGGTGAGGGGGCCGGTCGCGATGATGACCGAGTCCCAATCCTCCGGCGGCAGGCCCGCGACCTCGGCCCGCTCGACCTTGATCAATGGGTGGCGCTCGATCGCCGCCGTCACCGCACTCGCAAAACCGTCGCGATCGACGGCGAGCGCGCCACCGGCGGGCACTTGGTGACTGTCGCCGGCCTGCATGATGAGTGAGCCGAGACGGCGCATCTCCTCGTGCAGGAGGCCGACGGCGTTGGTTTCGCCATCGTCGGAGCGGAACGAGTTGGAGCACACGAGCTCGGCGAGGGCCGCGGTCTTGTGGGCAGCGGTCATCCGCCGTGGGCGCATCTCGTGCAGCACGACGGCAACACCGCGACTGGCGAGCTGCCAGGCCGCCTCCGACCCCGCGAGGCCGCCGCCAACGACATGCACTGGCTTGCTCATGACCAGGATGTGTCGCGACCGCCCGGTGGCGTCAAGATCGCCGCCGAACCGTTGAACGGCCGCGGCCCCGAATCCTCGCGGAACGGCTGGGTGAGCATGCGGTCGAGCCACAGCTCGCGCGCGTTGCGGAACTGTACGATGCCGATCGTCATGCCGGCGTGGCCCGCCGCCGGCGCCGCGCGGTAGGTGCGGAACAGCCGGTCCCAGATCGCAAAGTTGAAGCCGAAATTGGTGTTGGTCTCGCGCGGGTCGATCGAATGGTGAACCCTATGCATGTCGGGCGTCACCACGAACAGGCGCGCGATGTGGTCGAGCGCGGATGGAAGGCGCACGTTGCCGTGGCTGAACAGGGAGGTCGCATTGAGCAGGACCTCGAAGATCACCACCGCCACTGCCGGCGCGCCCAGCGCGGCCACGACGGCGATCTTGATGACGAGCGAAAGCAGGATCTCGATCGGATGAAAGCGCACGCCCGTGCTGACGTCGAAGTCGAGGTCGGCATGGTGCATGCGGTACAGCCGCCACAGCGACGGCACGGCATGAAACAGGACGTGCTGCAGGTAGATTGCAAGGTCGAGTGCCGCTACCCCCACGATGATCTTGACCCAGGCCGGCCAGCCGACCAGGCCGAGTAGCCCCCAGCCGGCGGCTTCGGCGTAGACCGCGACACCGGCCGCCGCCGCCGGCAAGAGCAGACGCACCAGCAGCGTATCGACCGCGACGACGGCGAGATTGTTGGTCCACCGCACCGCCCGGCTCATCGCGAGGTGGCGGCGCGGCGCCGCCATCTCCCATGCCGCGATGGCGGCGAAAACGCCGACAAAGCAGCCGAGGCGGATGAACGGTTCGCTGGCGATCGACGGCCACATGCGGGCCTTGTCGGCCGCGCTGCGCGCAGGGTCAAGAGTGCTGCGCGGCTCCGGTGGTCGCCGGTTCGTGACTGCTTCCGCATCCCCGATGCTGTAGCATCCGCCATCCGCAAGGGAGAGTGCGATGAGATCGACATGGGCGGTTGTTCCAGTACTGGCCTTCGGCCTGAGCGCCTTCGCGGCGGTTGCCGGAGCCGCCGAAGTGAAGGTGCTCAGCGCCGGCGCGATGAAGGAGGTGGTGCTGGCGGTGGTTCCGGAGTTCGAGAAGCAGAGCGGACATAAGGTGAGCTTCGCCAACGATACGGTCGGGGCGCTCCGACGCCGGATCGAAGGCGGCGAGGCTTTCGACGTGGCGATTCTCACCCCGGCCGCGCTCGATGATTTGGCCTCGAAAGGGAAGGTCGCCCCCGGCAGCCGGGTCAATGTGGCGCAGGTAGGCATCGGCGTGATGGTCAAGGCGGGCGCGCCGGCGCCCGACATCAGCACCGTCGAGGCCTTCAAGCGCGCGTTGCTCAATGCCAAATCGGTGGCCTACATCGACCCGGCCTCGGGCGGCTCCAGCGGCATCTATTTCGCCGGGCTCATCGACAGGCTCGGACTCGCCGAGCCGGTCAAGGCCAAGGCCAAGCTCAAGCAGGGCGGCTATGTCGCCGACCTCATCGTCAGTGGCGAGGCTGAGCTCGGCGTCCACCAGATCAGCGAGATCGTGCCGGTCAAAGGCGTGACCCTGGTCGGCCCGTTGCCGGCCGAGATCCAGAACGTGACGGTCTACGCCGCGGGCGCGGGTGCCGCCGCGCAAGACGGCGAGGCGGCGAAATCCCTGATCAGGGCGCTCGCCGGTCAGGCCGCCGAATCGGTGCTGAAGGCGAAAGGAATGGAACGCCCGCCGTCCTGAGCCGGCACGTCGCCCGTGCGCGGTCGCCGTTGGAGGCTCTGCGGCGTGCATCGCGGGATGGCGCCTGAACAAAAACGCCCGCGTGAGCGGGCGCTTTTCGTTGCCGCTGCTCGGGCCCCGCTAGGCTGATTGCGCCGTGCTCCACGAGACCGCGGAGATATCGCCTCGAGTAAGCCCGATATCTGCCAGCTCACGGTCGCTGAGCCGCGAAAGCTCGCGCAGGCTCCGGCTGTAGCGACGCTGGCGCTGAAGGAAGCGGATGAGATTGGTGAACAACATTGCTTAAGTCCTCGATTAGTCTTGGCCATTGCGGGCCATCGACAACACATGTAGGTGTCTTGTTGCAGCGCAAAACCGCCCATGCCGCGCTGCAGCATTGCGGTATTTGCATGCCGGCGGGTGGCAGGGAATCCGGTCTGGAGCGCTTCCGCCTTGCGTTTCACCCGTTGTGAACTGATGTGATCGCATGCAGGCCTTGGCAGAGATTCCGGTCGTCGATGTCCGCTCGGGCGGGCCGCTCGCACACGCCGCTATGCGACTTGATGCGATCGAGGACCTCCGGCTTGCCTGCCTGGGCTCGCTGCCTCGGCTGACCCACCCTTTGATTCCGCTCGCCGATGCCGTCTCGCGCCGATGGCTCGAACGGACTGCGTCGCCCTACATTGCCGAAGTGGCCGCCATCGCCGACTTGGCCAAGGCCCCCGGGGTTTTTCTCGTCAACGCTTCGTACGAATGGGCGTGCACGGCCGCCTCATGCCGGCGAAGCGAGGCGCCGCTGCTGGTCCGGACCCTCGATTGGCCATTCGCGGGGCTCGGTCGTCACGTGAGCGTGGCCCGGCAGGTCGGTCCGGCCGGGGAGTTCTGGAATGTCACTTGGCCGGGTGCCGTCGGGGTGCTGACCGCAGTCGCCCCGGGACGCTTCGCGGCCACCATCAATCAGGCACCGCTGCGGCGGCGAACGCACGCGCATTTCTTGCGCTGGCTCGACCATGGGTTCAACGCCGTCCACACCTACGGCCGCGTTCGCCATGCGCCGCCGGCGCACGTGCTCCGCCAAGTGTTCGAAACCGCCGCCGATTATGCCAGCGCGCAGCGTATGCTGATGCGCACGCCGGTGGCGCGGCCGGCCCTGGTCGCGCTTGCCGGCGCAAGGCCGGGCGAGACCTGCCTGATCGAACGCACCGAGGCCGACGGAGCCATGCATGAGGGCCCGATCCTGGTCGCCAATGACTGGCAGCAGGCGCGGCCAGGTTGGGAGCCGCGATTCTGCGGCCTACCGGTCGAGGTCGATAGTCTGAGGCGGCGCGATACGCTGGCGGCGCAGGTCGTGGCGCTGGCCGCGCCGTTCAGCTGGCTGCGACCCCCGGTGCACAACTGGGCCACGCGGGTCGCGGTCGAGATGAGCGCCGCCGCCGCTACGCTGCGCGTTGTCGGCCTCGAGCCGGTCGGCACGGACGTGCCCTCCGCGGCGGCCACGCATGTGCTCGACCTGGGCCCCACCCGCATGGCCGCGTAGCGCCGCGAGGCCAAAGAAGCGCGCGGCGATTTTGCGATGCGCGCCCCTCGCGGTGTATCCTTCACCGGCGGCGAACCGAGCAAGCAGGAGATGGACGCATGTCCGTGGACGGCAGCTGGAATCTCACGATGGAGACCCCGATGGGAGAGCGCAAGGCCACGCTCGACGTGACCAGCGGCGGCGGCGCGCTCAGCGGCAAGCAGTCCGCCGACGGAAACTCGGCGGAGATTTTTGACGGCACCGTGAGCGGCGACACCCTCGCCTGGAAGGTATCGATCACCTCGCCGATGCCGATGACGCTGGAGTACACGGCCACCGTCGCCGGCGACGAAATGTCGGGCCAGATGCAGATCGGCGTGTTCGGAAGCTTTCCCTTCTCGGGCACCCGCGCGTAGGCGTGGCGCTGCGGCATGCGCATCGCCATTGTCGCTGACATTCACGGCAACGCGGCGGCGCTCGAGGTTGTCTGCGCCGACATCGCACGCAGGAACGCGACGCGCATCGTCAATCTGGGCGATTGCGTTTCCGGCCCGCTCTGGCCGCGCGAAACGATCGAGATGCTGCTTGCCACGCGGTGGCCGACCGTGCGGGGTAACCACGATCGGTGGGTCGGCGAGGATCCCGTCGCTTCGCTTGGGCTCTCCGACGGCTATGCCTACCGAGCGCTCGACGCCTCGCAACGCGCGTGGCTGCGCGACCTGCCGGCGCAGCTCGACCTCGGCGATGGAATGACGGCCTTCCACGCGCGCCCTGGCGACGACGAGGCCTATCTCCTGGAGGACGTCGAAGGCGGCCGCATGGTGCGCGCGACGTGGGAAAGCATCGCCGAGCGGCTTGCCGGCATCGGCGGGGAAATCATGCTGTGCGGCCACAGCCACCTGCCGCGCGCGCTTCGGTTGCCGGATGGCCGCTGGATCGTCAATCCGGGCAGCGTGGGCTGTCCCGCCTATGACAGTCCGGAGCCGCCTGCGCATGTATCGGAGTCAGGTGCACCATCCGCTCGCTACGCCGTGCTCGAACGCGCGGGCGACCGCGTCGTCGTCGACCTGATCGCGGTCACGTACGACCACGAGGCGGCCGCCCGCCGTGCCGAGGACAATGGCCGGGCGGATTGGGCGCACGCGTTGCGCACCGGCTTCATGCCGCCTCGGGGCTGAGTCGCGGGGCAGGAGGCCCGTCATCGTTGCGAGGAGCGACGCGGCGAGGCAATCAGAATCGCCACAGCTGCCGGGATTGCTTCGCCCGCAATGACGGCGGGGTTCTTTCGCCTCCTCGCCCTTTGCGGGCCCCTATGGGCGATCCTGGCGGCCCCATGGGAACAGCGCGGCCGGGAACTCGGCCGCGTAACGCGGCGGCTTCTCCGGGCGTTCACGCTCCTGCGGCGGGTTGGGGTCGGGCTCCACCACCTTGCGATAGAGATGCCAAGTCGCATGACCGAGCACCGGCATGACTATGGCGAGGCCGAACAGGAACGGGAGCGAGCCCAGCGCCAGTGCGACGGCGACGATGAGGCCCCACATCGCCATCGTCACGGGGTTGGCGGCGACGGCGCGTATCGAGGTCACGATCGCGCCTGCGACCCCGACGTTGCGGTCGACCAGCATCGGAAACGAGACCACGCTGATCGCGAGAACCAGCAGGGCAAACAGGAAGCCGATGCCATTGCCGACAATGATCAAGATCCAGCCCTCTCGGGTGGTGAACACGTGGCGGAGGAATTCCATCACCGAAGCCGATGCCGCCGGTTTGTACCCGAAGGTCGCCACGTAGATCGCCTGCGCGACCGCGATCCAGACGATGAAGATTGCCATCAGCAGGAGGCCCAGCAACAGGATCGAGCCGAACGAGGGCGAACGCAGGACGTCGAAGGCGTGCCGCCAGTGCACGTCGAGCCCATACTCGCGCCGACGGCTGAGCTCGTAGAGCCAGATGCCGGCGAACGGCCCGATCAGTGCAAAGCCCGCCATGATCGGGAACAGCAGCGGCAGCACGTCGTAGCCGAACGCCAGGCGGGCCAGGAACAGTCCGGCGATCGGATAGATCAGGCTCAGGAAGACAAGGTGGGTGGTCGGCATCTCCCAGAAATCATCGAGGCCGCGCGCGAGCGCGTCCTTGAGATCGGCCGGCCCGATGGTGCGGACGGCGGGAAGCGTGGGGGCTGCACCCGAAGCGGTATAGACGTCCTGCTGCGCCATGGCGATTTCCTCCTGAACCAACGAGGGCTCAAGCGGTCGCGTCGAGGGTGACGCAAAGCGCCAGATATGGCCGCCGGGTCACGTCACGTCGCGACCTGCAGTGGGCGTGATTGTACGCCAGCGGCGACGCTTTGTCGCCTCCCCACCGCCGCGCCTGCAAGGCCGCATCCGACTCGCAACCCTGCGTTCGGCGCCGGACGGATCGGCCTTCCCGGCAACTGCCCGAAGAGGTAACCAGATCTCATGCGAATCATTTCGGGCGGACAGAGCGGCGTCGACCGCGCCGCCCTCGATGCAGCGCTCGTCATCGGAATGGCTTACGGCGGCTGGTGTCCCGCCGGCGGCTGGGCCGAGGATTCGCCCGAGCCGCCGGGCGTGCTGCAGCAGTATCCCTTGCTGCGCCCAACCCCGCTCGCCGATCCGGCTCAGCGTACCGAGTGGAACATACGCGATGCCGGCGCGACGCTGATCCTCGTCGAATCCCGCGGCCTGGCGGCCTCGCAAGGAACGATGCTGGCGCGCGCGCTCGCACAAAAGTATCGCAAGCCGCTGCTCGTGGTCGACCTTGATGCTCCCGATGCGCATGAGCGCGCGGTGTCGTGGCTGCGGGCCCTCGTTGAAGCGCATGGCCCCGACCTTGCGCTCGGGATCGGGGGGCCGCGCGAAAGCGAAGCGCCCGGCATTTGTGCCCTCGCGACGGCGTTCCTTGAAGCACTGCTGGATCAGGCGTCGCGCTGGCCCGGCGCATGAAGGCGGTCACAGTGCGGCCATTCGGTACAGCCGCGCGCGCTTCGTGCTCAGCGTTTCGTGCGGTCGTCGGGGGGCGGCGGTTCTGCGGATGACGAGGGAGACTTCGGCTCTGTTTGCACGGGGCCGAACGGTTCAATCCGAGGATTCGAGAACGGCCCGCGATATGGCTCGTCCGCTCCGGAGCGGGCCGGCAGGCGCTCCGCCGGTACTTGCACGCTATATAAGCCGCGGCCGGGGTCTATCGGCACAACGCCGAACCCCGCGTCTATGTCTTCCACGGCGACTCCGAGCTGCGCGGCCGCCTCGCCGAGGCTCGGCGGGCCGTTCTTGCCCTGCACCGTCATCAGAACCATCGCACCCACCAGCATCGCCCCGATGCGCGCGACGGGAGCGCCCGATCCCCACATCCGCGTCCTGGGTGTGTCCGTAGCGACCGCCTCACACCCCCAAGGCCGTCGCGGTCGCCACTGGATCAATAATGCCGAAACCAAAGTCGCCGTTCCATCCCGTGCCGGCCCCAGCGTGAATAGCGTTCGCTCGGATCGTGGCGAAAAGTTGGTTGGACGGCACGGTTCCAGGCGCGACCTTGGTGCGCAAGGCGGCCACGATGCCTGCGGCAACAGGGCACGCGGCCGACGTTCCGCTGTCAGGCGAGCCTGGGCCGAATGCCTCCGATCCCTTGAAGTGCGTGTACGAAGTGACGTCCGGTTTTTGCGCGAACATCCCGGAGATCGAAGGGCCTTGTGATGAATAGCCGACGCGCTGATCGTTGGTATCGCAGCCTGCAAGCGTCAGCACCTCGGCCAGGGCGTTTGCTCCCATGATCGCTTGCGTGGTCCGCCCCTGACACCGCATATCGGCGCATTGCGCGCCGCAATTGCCCGCGGCGAAGATGATGTCGGCGCCGGCATTCGCAAGCGTCTTTGCGATGACGTTGAATGGATGATTGGGGTTGTCGATGAAGCGACCGGGATGCCCGGCAGGAAAATCCCAGCTGGGATGGTAAATGCCCCAGCTGTTGTTGGACACCAGTGCTCTGAATTGCTGAGCGCCGCCCGGCGCGAACGCCACTCCCCAAAACGCAAGCAGTTGGGCAAATCCGAGCAGGGCTACGCTCAACGTCCTTCCCACCATTGCGCCGCCCGGGGCCGTACTGGCAAGGATCGGGAAATCGAGCAGGGTTGCCTTCGGTGCCGCGAGCAGCGCGTCGAACGCGCACATCGTACCGTGGTGCACCGGATGCGTGCCGGGAGCCACGGTGGATCCAGGCGCCCTCCACGAATTGGCAACATCAAGCTTGGGCGTAAATCCGAGCTTGGCGGTGAGGTGCGCAAGATTGATCCCGGTGTCCATGATTGCAATCGCGACGCCATCGCCAGTCAGGCCCCTGCTGGTCAACGTCGACACGTTGAGCTTGGTCTTGACATTGTTCGCGTCTCCGACAGGAGGACTGCCGCCGCAGGTGATCAACGGCGCAATTTCCGGATTGGCAAATACCGGGTTGCCGTCAACGGCCTCCGGAACGCGCTGCGGATCGTCGGCTTCGACGAAGCCGGTCACCGCAAACTGCTCTGACCTCTCGGGCCGTACGGAAGCCGCTACCCTCGCCTCCGCCGTAGCGGCGGGGGAGCCAAGCGGAACGGCGGCAACGCTGGGATCCACCTCGAACTTGCTCGGCAAGACCGCTCTGGCAACAGCCGACGGCGCGCGGCCTTCACGTGAGGCAATTGCGGATTCCAGCAACGGGGGCTGTGAGGGCATGACAGCTATGACCGACACCCGCATGTCCACCTCCTCGCTTGAAGGAATGACGATTGTAGGTCTCTCGGCGCCTATTGCAACCCTGATGTGATGCTTGCAAGAATGCTCGTTAAGAGATAGGCCGAGTCTATTGCCATGTGAGCAAGTGCGTCGCGCCGTGGTCGGAACGGTCGGCCGCGCGAGGGCCGCGCCGGTCGGGCTCGCGCAGCGGATGTGGCGCAGGCTGCGTTGGGACGGGCGCAGCTGAACCTCGTAGCGCTAGGGTTCGAGCCGCACCCCGACGTCGCGGATGATTGCGCCCCAGCGGTCGGAGAGGCTCTTTGCCTCGCGCGCCATTTCGGCCGGCGGCAGGCCGGACGCCTCCGAGCCGCCTTTGGCGAAAAGCTCCCGTATCTCCGGGCTCTGGATCGCCTTGGCGAGATGCCGATGGAGCGCGTCCACGGTCTCGGGCCGCATGCCCGCCGGCCCCCAGAACCAGAGATAGCCCCACATGCCGATGTCATAGCCTTGCTCCCGCATGGTCGGCAGCTCGGGCAGGGCGGCAATGCGCGTCTCGGCCGCGGTTGCGATCAGCTTGACGCGCCCGGTCGCCGCGTTGGAGATCGCAGTCGTCGGCCCGTCGAAGAACAGTTCGACGACGCCGGCCAGATGGTCCTTCATCGCTTCGCCGCTGCCCTTGTACGGCACGTGCACGATGTCGATGCCGGCGCGCTGGCGGAACAGCGCGCCGTTGAGATGCGAGGTCGAGCCGGTGCCGAAGGAGGCGTAGTTCAGCCTGCCGGGATTGGCCTTGGCGTAAGCGACGAGCTCCGCGACGTTGTTGAACGGGGCGGAGACGTGGGCAGTGAGCACGGTCGCCGAGCGAGACCCCGTCGTGATCGGCGTGAAGTCGGTGAGCACGTCCCACGGGGGGTTCTTGTAGAGGTGCGGCAGCTGCACGTGGGTCGCGATGGTGTAGAGCAGGGTATGGCCGTCGGGTGCCGCGCGCTGGACCTCGCGCGATCCGAGCAGGGTGGAGCCGCCCGGCTTGTTCTCCACGATCACCGAGACGCCGAGCGATTCGGCGAGCCTTTGGCCGATCGCGCGCGCCTGCACGTCGGTCTGCCCGCCGGCCGGAAATGGGACCACGACGCGGATCGGTTTTCCCGGCACCGGAAAGGTCTGGGCGTTGGCAACGCCGGCGAGGGCGAGGCTCGCGGCCGCGACGATGAATGCGGTGTAAAGCCGTGTCATGGACGCCCCCTCCCAAGAGCTTCCTGATGATACGGGCTTCGTGAGCGCGCGGGCAATTCGCGCGCGGATGCAAAAGCCGAATGTCAGCGCGTCAAATCGCCGTACTCGGGATGCTTGGCGATGTAGGCGGCAATGAACGGGCACTGCGCCACCACCCTGAGCCCGCGTGCCCGCGCCTGCTCGAGCGCGCCGCGCGCAAGCTGCGATCCGATCCCGCGTCCACCGAGTTCCGCCGGCACCTCCGTGTGCATGAACGTGATCACACCGGAGTCGAGCGCGTAGTGCGCGACCGCGCTGTGGCCGTCGATCTCGAGCTCGAAGCGGTGCCGGGAGGGATTGTCGCGGACGGGGTTCGCCGTCATGGCGTCACTCCCTTGTCGGCAAGTTCCTTCAGCGCCTTCGAGCTCTTGGGAAGATCGAGCCCCATCGCGCGCAGGACCTGCGGGGTCTTGCTGAACTGGATGTCGGCATACTCGACCACTTCGATGCGATTGCCCCACGGGTCGAGGAAGTCGAGGAACGGACCTGAGAGCATTTCTGCACCGGCCTCCTTGGCCAGCCGGCGGACCTCCGAGCGGTCGTCGACCACGAGCCCAAAATGGCGGCCGCCGTCGCGATGCGGCGTCTTCATCTCCATCAGCGCCAGGAACTGATCGCCGATGTCGATGAAGGCCTGGGCTTTGCCTCTGCCGCGCAGCGTGAACGCGAAGATGCGGCCGTAGAAGGCGAGCGCCTCATCGACGTCGCCGACCTCGAGTGCAACATGATTGATCCCGACCAGCCGCGGCCTGGCCGCCTTCGCTTGCTTGTTCATGGCTCGCTCCGCCGTGTCACCAGTGCGGCATGTAGGGTGGGTCGAGCCAAAAAGCGAAACCCAGAAACGATTTGCCGGCTCAAACCTTGCGGCTGTCGTAGGCCCAGTGCAGCAGGGCCTGGCGCTGGCGCTTGCGGCAGGTGAGCTCGCCCGGCTCGCAATGCTTCCTGAGCTGCGCGACGTGGCGGCGGATCTGCTTCCAGCGCCGGATCTGGCGCCGGTCCTCGTCCGCCATCCGCCGGCCCATATAGTAGCGGCTGTACCACTGGAACCAGCCGCGCGGGTCGTCGCGATGCAGCCAGCCTTTTCGGCGCCATTCCGACAACGGCTGGCTCGCGTCCACGCCGAAGAAGTTGAGCGCGCGGTCGCGT
>Ga0075421_100000199_pt1 | contig 56251 bp, 54 predicted proteins | sample SoiMetdeltSBSDD5_FD_75292 | JGI IMG/M metagenome (GOLD analysis project Ga0075421, IMG submission 75292) | Bulk soil microbial communities from a Populus tree surrounding site in Tennessee, USA - Soil MetaG P. deltoides SBSDD5 | ecosystem: Environmental > Terrestrial > Soil > Tree plantation... | reverse complement strand
AAATTCCTTCTGATGGATGGATGTCAGTTGGAATACCTCGTCCATCGTCTTCAACAGAACAACTACCATCTTCATTCAAAGTTACCAAGATGTTTTTACAAAATCCGGATAAAGCTTCGTCAACCGAGTTATCGACAAGTTCGTATACAAGGTGATGAAGTCCTTTTGACCCCGTCTGACCGATGTACATCGCCGGACGTTTTCGAACAGCTTCTAAGCCTTCGATGACCTTAATTGACTGCGCCTCATATTCAGGGGCCGGTTTTTTTGTTTTAGGTGATGCATCTGTTTCATCAACTGTCGGCTGAGAATTCAATGGGTATTTGTTATTAGTGTCTGACATACGTACAACCTGTGTTTAAATGATAAAATGAGAGGTGCTTACGCCTTGGCTTTTATCTAAAAAGTTACTAGAAAATTATAGCATGAAAATGGTTTGGAAACAATAAATTTGTTGGATTCAAAAGGAAAATTTTATAGCTTGCAGCTCTTTTTTTATTTTTCGGATAAGCTATTCGATAGTATCGAAAGCTATTATTTTTTTGAAATAAAAACGTGAAGAGGTATTTTATGAAAAAATCAAAGAAATCGCTTAAGGGTTTAAATTTTCTTCTGAATGATTAATCACGACTATTTTATGCGCTTTGCGCTTGCATATGCACACAAAGCAAAAGAAAGTGATAATGTTCCGGTTGGGGCGGTTATCGTTGATTCTTCTGAAAAGATCATTGGTGTCGGTTGGAATCAAATAGAAACACAAAAGACTCAACTTGCGCACGCGGAAATTATGGCAATTCAAGAGGCAATAAAAACAATTGGAGATTGGCGATTAGAAGGATGTACGCTGTATGTGACGCTTGAACCATGTATGATGTGCTTGGGGTTGATACATTTGTCTCGCATAAAGCGATGCGTGTTTGCGACTCCCTCGCCTCTTTTTGGTTTAAAAGAATTATATGGCAAGCGATATGCGAATCACACCTGTGAAATGATTTCAGGTATTTTACAAAATGAATCGGAAACGCTCTTAAAAGAGTTTTTTAAAACAAAACGCGCATAAAAAATGTATGCGCGTTTTGTTTTTTTGTTATTTCAAAAATTTGTTATGCGTGCCCGTTCTGCTTTTGCCATCTTCCCTGTTTTTCTTTGCCGCTACTTTTTATAAAGTCTCGCAACTCTTTTTTAAAATTCGTATCTTTTATCCAATTCTGAAATTGTGCCGCATATTTCTTTGAAGTACTCGTAACGTGAGTCACTGTTTCTCCAGTTTTTTGACCAATAAGAGCAAGATCTTCCTCGGATAAATGCGTGTCTATTTGTTCAGAATCACTAAATGGATCAGTGGGATCCTCCGAATTATTTCTTGTGGTAATCGTTTTTAGTGTGTCATTTACATATTTGTATGCAGCATTTTTGATATCTTCGATAGTAATATGATAACAGCCATATTCTCTCTTCTCATCTTCCGTTTTTGGGTCAACAGTCATTGAGACACTTGAGTTATTTTCTTTTTCTAAAGATGAAGGAACAGCATCCGGTAAATGCCTTGCCATTTCTTGAGGCAATAATGTTTTTTCTGTTAAGGACGGGCCTGTTATGGTCGGATCTTCATCGACAAAAACATCGAGAGCGGAAGGATCGTTATTATTGACTTGGTTTTCTTTATGCTGAATATCATCAATGTTTACACAAGTATTTTGATTTTCTGAGCATTGCCCTTTAAAAATGAGATAAGTCCAGTGTGATCCAATCAATGCTGCGTATGTTGCAAGAACATAATCAGCATTTAGTTCACTTTTGGAAATTTTGTTCCATAATGTGCTTGCACATTGTTTTACGCTTTGGGTATATCGAGAAATCGAAGATTCTTCAGTTGATGGAAATACTGGAAGGAAGCACAATAACCAAGCAAAATAGAGGTATGATAATTTTTTTGTCATAGAGTATTCCTTTTACAATTCGTTATATTGCTCATTAAATCACAATTATGAAAATTTTCAAGTTATTGCGCACAAATTGCTTATTTGAAATATTAAGTGGTATGGTGCGCCCGACAGGAATTGAACCTGCGGCCTACAGATTAGGAATCTATCGCTCTATCCGACTGAGCTACGGGCGCAAGGGATAACTACTGTTTAATGATAATTTGTCTGACCGATTCTGGCAAATGAATGAGGTATTCGCCAAACCAGAATGCGCTGAATGAGACACCGAGAAGCGCGAGAGAAATAACTAGTAATAGGCATGGAACCTTAATTTTGTCAGCAAGCGATATGCCATTTTTTTGATGTTCTCCTCGCTTTCTCCGTCTTTTCTGAATGAAAGCATGAAAAATCACGATACTATTAGCCGATAGGCTTATAAGAGACATAATAAGCGCAAAAACGCCGCCAAGGCGAACGAGTTGTCCTTTTTGCTCAAAGGTTAAAAGACGTGGTTTTAAAGCGGTAATTTTTGCCGTTATGACAGATTCAACGATATCTTTTTTGATTGAGCCGAATAATCGGCCAACGACGTCAAGAAATCCGAAAATCGGCTGATTTGGAGTCAAAAGTACGAAAAATAACGTGCTTATTGTTAAAAATTGTTTCAAGGTATCCCCTTTTGTAAGCTTTCTTTTAGGATACCAGGTTTAAAATTAATTTCAAGTGGAAATTACTTAATTGGAATACTCCAGCTGCCTAACGTTTTCCCTACGAATCGAAGCCAATCGCCAGCATAACCGACGCCGTATGCCTGGCCTACTAACGATGCGCTTCCGAGAGTCAAAATTGCGGGGAGCATCATTTTTCTAATCAGTCTTTGGAAAAGAGATGATTTTTTGGTCAAGTTGTCTAGGACTTGTTGTTTTTTGGTTATTTTGTTTTCAATTTCTTGTGTTTTAGCAGGCCTTGTCTTTAGGTTTTTTAATTCTTTTTCTATTTTTTTTATTTCTTGCTTGATTGCTCTATTTTTTTTTACTTGTGCAAAAAAGGTTATTAACAGCCAAGAGCTGCTCGCTGTGGCGGCGAGTCCTGCAGTAATGAGGCTAAATTTCCCGGCCCTTTGTACTTGCTCGCCCGCCCATTGAGTAGTTTCTAGTTGCGGTTTTAGAGCATAAAATCCTCGACCTAGCGCCCCCCAAACTGCGCTTGATTGTATGCGGCTTGGGATAAGCGAAAATAGTGTAGAAAGCTTTTTACTGGCTGCGATGGCAATATGTTCAGATAGCTTTGGTGTTGCCATTTTTAGTCGCTCTAATGTTGATGATGCATATGATTGCTCCAAATAGAATGCGATTCCAGAGCATAACGCAATCAAAACAAAAAAGAATAATAATTTTTTCATAAAGCACCGTTTTTATCATAGCTCATTTTGATTAATTATTTCAATTATAAAATATTAATTATACAAAAAGCTGCGATGCGAAGTTGTCTTATTTTCAGGTATACTAAATAATAATACCAGCAGGGACGGGCTTGGTTGATCACAGAGGATATATGATTCTTATTCGAAATCTTTCGTTAACATTCAATGCGCAATGTATTTTTGACCACATTGACCTAACAATTTCTAAAAAACAGAGGATTGGCCTTTTTGGTCTTAACGGTGCAGGAAAATCAACACTATTACGCGCTATTGCGGGCTTAGAGCATTCATATGGTGGAAGTATAACAATTGAAAGAGGGTTCAAGGTTGGTTATATGCCTCAAGAAGTTATTCTCGAGTCTGATAAATCAATTTTTGATGAAACAATGACCGTATTTGCTGATTTAGTTGCTGCACAACATGAGTTGCAAAAAATAGAAGAACAGCTTAAAAAACAACCTGATGCCATTGAGTATATATCGCGTTATGCTGAATTATGTGATGAAATTGGGCAGAATGAGCCTGAAAAAAAACGAGTTGAATGTGAAAAGATATTACAAGGACTTGGTTTTTCAAAAAATCGCTTTTCCGAAAGCGTTTCGACGTTAAGCACCGGTTGGAAGATGCGCATTGTTCTTGCAAAATTATTGTTGCAAAATGCAGACTTTTATCTTTTTGATGAGCCGACAAACCATTTGGACATGGTGGCAAAAGAATGGTTCCTCCACTTTTTAAAAACACAACATTTTGGTTTTTTGCTTGTGTGCCATGAAAAACACCTTTTAAATCAGGTGTGTAACCAAATTTTAGAATTGGAGCGTGGACATGCAACGCTATTTACCGGTAATTATGATGTATACGTTGCGCAAAAAGAGGCGCGCAGAGAGCATCTTCTTGCTGCATATGAGGCACAACAGCGAGAGATAAAGGATCTTGAAGCGACAATTAATCGATTTCGTGCGGGAACACGTGCAGCCCAGGCGCAAAGTATGATCAAGCGCCTTGAAAAAATTGAGAGAATTCAAATTCCACCAAGTTCAAAGCGTGTTTCATTTCATTTTCCAATGGTACAGCAAAGTAGCCGTGTGCTTTTAACGGTAAAAGACATTTCATTTGCATATGGTGAAAAAATGATTTTTCAACACTGTTCATTTATTGTTGAACGGGCAAATCGTATTGCGATTGTTGCACCAAATGGAACAGGAAAGACGACATTAATTGAGATTATTCAAAAAACATTACAGCCGCGCTCGGGATCATTGCAGTGGGGTGAGCATGTTTCGACAGCGGTTTTTAATCAAGATCAAAGGCATTCTCTGGATCAGCGATTAACAGTATTTGAAAATGCACAAAGAGGTTCAAGTGCACCCAGAGAGAAGATTCGAGGACTTTTGGGCGCCTTTCTTTTTGATGCCGACGCAATTAACAAACCGGTCTCTGTTTTGTCAGGAGGTGAACAAAATAGACTTGGCATGGTTCGTGTTCTTTTGAAAAATGCTAATTTTCTCTTGCTTGATGAACCGACAAACCACCTTGATATTCCATCGAAGGAAGTATTGGTGAGCGCGCTGAAAGGATATGAAGGGACTATACTTTTTGTATCACATGATCATGATTTTATTCGTGAACTAGCGACCCATATTCTTGAGCTAAACCAGAATGAAGCGTATTTATATGGGTGTGATTACGAAACATATTTATATCAAAAACGATCAGAACAGCGCACAAAAGAACCTGTCAAGATGCCTTCCAGGTTAAAATCAGAGGGAGAATCGGTAACAGAGAAAAGTGATTACGAAAAAAAACAACAAAAAAAAGAGATCCGCGATCTTGAAAATAAACTGAGTGTTGTTGAAAAAAAGGTACGTCAGCTTGAAGATTCATTTTTATCTCTTACCTATGGAACGCCTGAGTTTCATCAAGCAGACCAACAGTTAAAGCAAGAACGAAAAAAGCTTGAAGATCTATCAGCAACGTTGGAAAAACTTATCGGGTAGAGGACGCGTTGTTTACATGCGTAGACAGAAATTGCACAGACAAGATAAAAGAAACAAACAGTGTTATACCGTATATGGCAGGATTTAATTGCTCTAAAATGTGTCGCATAAGATAATGAAGTCCAAAGAAGCAAAAAAGGCGAAAAAGAGGCGCGCCTAATAAAAAGAGCCTATTTTTAAAAACATGGACTCTTGTCTGCAAAATTGTAAACAAGAGTCCATAACATATTCCGACAACCATTCCGGCACCCATTGAGTACCATAGTTTGATGAAATTCATGTGCGGCTAGATTTTTTTAATACCTTTTAACTTCCAGTACTCAGTGATAATCGAATTAGATCCTGCAATCACGATGAGGCCGTATCGTTCATCAACTGCTTCTTTTGCAGCGGTGAATGCCTCTGCAAAATTACTTGCTGCAGCTACTTTAATCTTCATGCTCTTAAGATCGCTTGCGATTTTTTCAGCGTTCCAAGCAATACCAGGTTTATGGCCTTGCATTGGCGCCACGGGACAAATAATAATCTGTCCGGATGTTTTCTTGAGAAAATAGCGAAGCATTTTCAAAAGTTCGGCAATGTCAATTGTTGTATCGTTGCAGCCGAGGATAATTGAAAGACCTTTAAATGGCTTTTGATAATGAAGCAAGCGAATCCCCAAAAGAAGATTTTCAATTGCATCAAGATTTGAAGCATTGTCGAGTAATATTGTTGGCTTTTCTTTGTCAAGCAGCTGGAAACGAGCCGGCAATAAATTAACTGTTTTTCCCCAGAATTCATTAATTGTTTTTGGAGGATGTAGTTCGTTGTGTCGTTTTACTTCCAATGTTGGTCGTCCGCGTTGTCCCTTCTTTTTCATCAAAAAGCTATCAGTTTCAGTTACTTGATTCTCGCTACTTACTGTTTCATTGATATAAAGTGAGGCAATACGCTCAGCAAGTGCAGCACATCGACCGTGAAGTTGTTCAAAGGGATACGATAATGATGAAACTTTTCGCAATGGCATGGCCCAAATCCCGCCTCGGTCTTTGGTGATTTTTTGCATCATTTGCAAACTTTGCTTGCTTTGGTCAGCGGATACCACGTGCGTTCCGGCTTTGGCAATCGATAACGCCTCTGTTAGTAGACTTTCGATCGGAGTTTTTTGGCTTGCGTTAATCACGCGTGTTATACCAACCACCTTTGGATGGCAAAGGTGCGCAGGATCTGACATTGCAAGTCCTTGCGTTTCAATAACAACCACGCCAACGTTTTGTTGTTTGAAATATTCAAACGCAATGAAGAATAACAGTTCTGATGTATGAAATGGTACATTAAGTGTCTCTGCAATATTGATTATTTCATTGGCAACATCGACCAACTGTTTATTATTAATATATTCATCGTTGATCGAGAAGCGTTCATTGTAGGTTAAGATGTGTGGGGCATAACAAACACCAACTTTTAGCCCTTCTTCAAGAAGAAGTCGTGCAGTAAAATGGGCAGTTAAACTTTTCCCGTTTGTTCCGGTGATTACAATGCTTCGAATGCTTTGAGAAACATTGGAAAGTTCGGTATCAAGCTGTTTTTGTATTGTGATTCGATTGCCGGTCATCGGCACTTTCCAGCATGAATCAAGATATTCTACAACTTCGCTATAGGTCCGGATGCGTTGCTCCGTTTGAGGGAGCGTTTGTTTCTGTAGTCGACTATTTTTCATACTAAATCCTCGTGATTGAATCATCCTTAAACATACATCAACGCTACCCGTTTCGGGATATTGTCGAGTGTTGGGATGTTGCTATCTTTCTATACTATAACTACTATAGATAGTAAGGTTAAAAATGTCAAAGAAAAATTTTTTTGTTTCTTGCAGTAAATTTATTTTCAAAAAGGTTAAATCGATGCATCTTTTTTATTGGGATTTTTTGGAAGATCTGGAGGAGTTAAAACAACGTTTGAAAGGGGGCAGCGTTATCGCGGGAGAAACCGATACTATTATTGGTTTATTTGCCCAGTGCTCTCATGATACGTTTAAAAAACTCAATGAAATCAAGGGAAGAAGCAATAAGCCATATATTTTCCTTGTCTCAGACATCAAGAAAGCAAAAAAACTCGTTGATTCGGCGTGTTATGAATTACTTGATACGGTTGGAGCGATTGTCTGGCCAGGACAGGTAACGGTGATTATGAAAGCGAATAATGATGAATATTCCTATGCTGCGGCGAGTGACGGGACGATTGCAATTCGAGTTCCGGACAATCAAAAAATACGGGTTTTCCTGGATGATTTTGACGCTCTTTTTTCAACAAGTGCTAATAAACATCAAGAACCAACGCCTCAACTTTTGGAATATATTGATCCGGAATTATTAAAATATATCGATGCGTTGGTTGTTTTTAAGGAGCGTCAAGCAGCCCAAAGGTCATCAACAATTATTCGTGTTGATAAGAATAATATCACGGTGATACGGGGAATGTTGTGCTCAAAGATTGCTGAAGCATTAAAACGAGCGGGATTTGTGTTTGTTATTCCGATGGTTCAAGAAGGGTAAGGAGTGCATGACCAAAAGATTCTGCAACAGCAGGTCCTGTTGCGGTAACAATATTTCCATCCACAACAACCGGTTCGTTCTCAACAAAGAGCACGCCTGCCTTTTTATATATTTCTTCAAGTTCTTTATCACCGTTCCACCCTGTGGCGCGCTTTCCATTGAGGATTCCGCTATGTGCCAAAATACGTGTTGAAATGCATATTGATCCAATGGGAATTCCTGCTTCAAATGCTTCTTTTGCTATCCGGTAACTTTCAGGGATATCGATATTATCAAGAGTTCCAGGGCCACCGATGAATACGATGCCGTTGTAATCCTGAATGCGTACTTCCTTCAAAGTAATATTGACTTGTACAGAAGATCCATCCTTTGCTATGGCAGATCCCGATTTGTTGCTTGCGGTAACAATATCATAACCGGCATTAAGTAATAATTTACGCGGCACGGAATACTCCGTCTGCTGAAATCCATCAAAAGCAATGATAAACAGTACTTTTTTTTGTGCCATAGCGCTCCTATATTTCTAAGCGTTTTTTCTCTCGGTTATACCGTATATGAAAAGTTAGATTGCATGTTGCATACAATGTATTTGGTTCATTGATACACGTCATTATGCCAGAGTTGTTAGCCTGTTTGTCAATAAGGGAACAAAAAAGTGGATCTGAACTATTTGTTGTGCTATACGGAGTAATGATATGTTGTATGGTGCAATGCTTTGTGAGTGTAAGCAATGAATTAATCGTGTTTTTTGATGGTTTTGTGAGAATATAGGCCTCGATTGTTGTGTGTCCATTATGCGTGATGAGTGCTGGAATGAGAGTATATTTAATCCATGAATCGGCCGATTTTTGTCGAGCAAAAAATGAGCGATCAATGACAACAGCCTGATTATTTTCAAAAATAAGTTGTAACGTGCCGGATTTTGATGAAAAATGTAGTGTTGATTGGTATGGAATGTATCGTTGTACATAAAGCAATAGTATGACAACGCAACTATATCCCAAAAGCAGTCGCAGTCTTCGTGCTGTCGCCGATTGCAGAACATACAGTAAAAACAATGCATTCCATATCGACCATACGGTCAAAATTGCAACAGGTGGTCGTGAAAAGCAAAAAAGCCAATGCGGCGAGCCAAGCGATAATGCATAATCCCAGCAAAGGACGATTTTGTCGAGCAGTGTGAGTAACAATGAATAGGGGAGCGAGCAAAGCATGCACAGAAATATGAGTGTTGAAATGAGCAAAAAGAGGGTAAGTGCCGGTCCAAACAATGGGGTGCTAATCAAAGTCATGATTGAAACCGGTAAGCCCCATGCGACAATAATGGGTAATGAAAGCAAAAATAAAAAAAGTTGCATTGTTACTGTGTTCATGCAGTATATTTTTATTTTTTGCAGAAAGTGTGGATTGATCATGTGTTTAGCGTAACAAATTATCATAAAAGAGCCAGAAATTATTTTTTTAAAAAAATATGTCATTGATAAAAGCTACCCTTTTTTGTTATTATTAGTTGTAATTGAAGCTTGGAAAATTATATGAAGGCGAGATTTTTTGTTTTTATCATGTTGTTTTGCCTTGGTTGCGTCTTTATATGCGAAGGCTCAGAACCGCCAGTACTTCAGAAGTTTGTGCATGATCCAATAAGTTTGAAATTAAATAAAGAATGGCAGGAGAAAGGCGAAATAAAGCGAATCGTTGATTCTATCAGCGAAGATACCCCTGTTGATGACGTGATTTTGCAGTTTTCCTTTGATTTTCAAGAATCTTTTATAAAACCTCTGATTTTTTTGAATGGGGAGCAAAAAAATATTGGTCGTGTACGCCTTTTTCTTACAGAAAATAGGGTCGGTTTTAGAAAGGGTAAGCGTTTTATTGATGCTGTTGAGAAATATATTCATAACTTCAATCTCCTGATAACGTCCCTAAATTTACCGATTCAAGGTTCGCCAGAGTGTAAAGAAAAAGTATGTGACGATGAGTGGTCAAGGCAATTGTCTCGCATTGTGTATCGATATTTGACGCATAAACCGTCGGAAGAAAAGTTTCAATCAATTGATGAGGCAGAACAGGCATTTGTCCCTATTTCTAAAGAAATTACTATAGAGTTCGGGCTTGATCTTGAACAGCGGAAGATTGTTGATTCATTTAAAGATTTTTTAGTTCAAATGTTTACTGAGAATCAATTGTTCAATGTTTTACGTGTTTATAGTAAGAGCGTTGATTATAATGCCAATATTGATAAGTTGCTGAGGCGCTATTTTATGTTAGAGAAAGACTGGTGTCCTGTTATTGGAAAATTTTTAGAACAAGTGAAAAAACCGGAATCGGTTGCGCAGTTTTTCTATTTTCTTTCAAATGTAATTCTTCCTTGCCTTGAAGGCAAAATAGGTTGTAAAAATCTTGATGCAATCGGTTCAGACTTTCGAAATTATTTAACGGGTGGTCAAAAAGGGCAGTGCTTCGAAGAATTTTCTAAATTGCTTCTACAACTTGAAACTCGACAGTTGCTTGATAAGGTATTAGAGACAAAAGGGAACATTTTCCTTGGCACAGGCGGAAACAGTTTGTCGCAACATATTAAAGATAAGGTAAAAGAGTTGATGATGAAGCAAGAAAGGCGCTTGGAACCAAAAAAAGAATTGGGACTCTTTAAGTTTACGGGATCTATTCTGAATCGGTCTCCATTTTTTTCTGCAATGCAAAAACGATTCTCGCCTCAATCTATGCTGAAAATCGGGGTAGCCGCGTCTCTTTTTGCTGCTCTCTATTTTGGTTATCTGAAAAACGCATTGAGTCGTATTAAAAACCCGTTGATGCGTAAGAAAGAACCAGTTGCCACGCCTTAAAAATCATAAAGTCTTGTTTATTCTTGTTTCAATTTGTAATATTAATTAAGATAAAGATTTGAAAAGGGATTTTATGCAAAAGTGGGCGAAGCGCTGGAAAGAAAAGTTTAAAGAGTACTGGCGGAGAATTTACCAATTTACCGGAGTAAAATTATCGCGCGGTTCGCAAGACATAGTAAAGCTGCGCACATCTGCTCATAACGACAATTGGCGCAGAAAGCAAAAGTAGATTGTTAATTATTATTGTTTCGAAATGTTGCGAGTTTGTTCATCATATCCAAATGCTGAGCGTATTCAGCCATCTTTATATACATATCTGACAATATACTTCTCGTTTGTTCGGCATCAAAATTTTCTTCGTATTCTTCCCATAGTTCTTCTATATCTGTAATAGCTTTATGCTGATTTGATACGAGATTGTATTCTGTAGGGCTTTGAACTTGTTCCTTAAGGGCTTCAAATGCGTCACCGCCTGCTTCTCGTATCTTTTCATTTTGATGTCCTGTTATGGTTGAGATGAAATTGATCATGCCTTGGTGTGTGTTTATCTGTCGGACTTCTATTTTTACTTTGTCAATCTCCGAAAGGATAATATTCTTATCTCCTGATTTGATTGATCCAAACGAGATGAGGAAGCATATTGTGAAGGCTGTTTGTACTGTTTTCATATAATTAAAACTCAAAAAAGGGTGAATGATAAAGATATTTTACAGGTAAAAAATAAAAAAATAAACTTTTTAAACTATTCTTTAAAGGTTTAATTTTACTTTTTTGACAAATGTGAGTTTTTAGTTGTGTTAGGCAAAGTCCAGAACAATGAACAAAAAGGGGTACGCTTGCGGCTGAAATTGCATTGGTTTGAAAAAGAATTCAAAAAATACACTGTTTTGTTATAATAAAAAGAGAACATAAGCAGTGGAGCGATAATGATTAATGTGATTATTCCTATTATTACGATTTGGATTCACGGGACTCGTCCGACTGAGTGTGTGCCACCATTTTTGAAAACGGCGATTTGTGCCATTGAAAATGTATTGTTTATTGACCAAAAAAATACTGGACTTGTACATATATCAAAGATTGTAGATCGAGAATATATCAGTGAATTGGCAAATAGTTACTGTAAAAATCGAGAATGTCAGTCGAAAGATTTTTATTTTTATGCCTGGTCGGGAAAATTAGACCCCAAAGCGCGAAAAGAAGCTGCAACACAATTATATAAAGAGTTGAATGAGTTAGTTCAAGAGTATAAAAATCGGTGTGGCGTTACGCCTTTGATTGAGATTGTGACGCACAGTCATGGTGGCAATGTTGCACTTTTGATGGCTGAACAATACCAAAAGGATGAAACAAGTTTTTGTGTTGATCGGTTGATCTTGCTTGGTTGTCCGGTTCAAAAGAGGACGAAAACGCTTATTTCTTGCCCGATGTTTAAAAAAATTTACAACATCCATTCGCACAATGACTGGATTCAGGTGCTTGATCCTCAAGGAATTCACCTTATTTCAAGTATCGAGGAAAAAGATCTTTTTGATATTATGAATAATTTCTTTTCTGCCCGACACTTTGATCTTGTTTCTGATAACCTTACTGAGGTTCATGTTCGATGGGATGTCCGGTCAGATCAATCAGATGTAAGGCGCATTCTTTTTCCCCTCTGGCTTCAAAAACGACTTGAGTATGCGGGTAAATATCCCATGAAACGAGGATTGTTTCATATTGAGTTTACGTTGGATCCATTTGCTCGTCAGTTGCCGGGAGTTATCGATCAGATAGAAAAACAGGAGATGATCGGTGGGCAAGCGGAGATTGAAATTATACTCCGATGATTTTATAGTTTTATTGTTTTGCTTTTATGTGTCTGATGAGTCCAGGGAGGCCTATGTTTACCGGGAGAATATCTCCGATCTTTTTTTTGGATGTGAATACGTTTTTAAATGGCTCATGCTGCGAGATTATTTTTTGAAGAAGCGCAATCATACGTTTCTTTTGTGTGATTATTTTTTGTGTAATTGCAGGTTCGATTTCGCTGTATTGCTCAAGATATGTTAAAAAATTTGGTAAGAAACTGAATCCTTTTGCAATATGTGCGACAAGGGCTTTTTTTTGTTCCGGTTGCGCATTTGACCGACCTATTTTTTGAATAAATAGAACAAGGGCTAAAAGGTATTTTTTCGTGTTTTTATCGACGGTTGAGGATAATGTAATTTGGATTATTTTTTCAAAGAATGCGTGTGATAACAGGGTAAGGATGCGAATATCGTCAATAGTTGCTGCTCGGGGGCCATATTTTTCAGTGATGTAATCTGTGTTGTTGCGGATAAAGTTGGTGATAAAAAAGGACACAAAAAAATCTTTTTCCTCGTCTGATAATGGTACTGGTTTGCCAAGGTGATCTTTGAGCGTATCGAGGGTGCTTTTTGCTTGTTTTATGTCATCTTGTATTGTTTTTGTGGTGAGCAAGTAATTCATCATTGCCGTGGTGCCACGTTGGTGTTTTGCGCGTTGTTGAGGCGTTATTATGCTGCTAAGGACAAAGTCGCGCATGCTTTTGTTGCTTTTTCCGGAAATTGTTTTTATTTGTTTTTTAGAAGCGGGGGTTATTTTTTTTGCAAAAAAGGAATCGAGATTACGAATAATTTGAAGGACAATGAAAAACGTATTTTTCCCCAATGTTCCCTTTGGGGTTATACGCATCCAGTATGCTTCTCCATAATTGGGCAACGAGTGTAATTGGGGTGTTGCCGGCGCAAGGCTATATATCGTGAAAAGTATTAAACTTAAAAAATAGCGCATCTTCATATATTCTCTATTTCTCACATATTTTTATTTAATAATAGCAATAAAAAGTAAAGTTTGTACAGTATCGTAGTTAAAAAATAATTGTATGGTTTTTCTTCTGATGGTACTATAAATATTAACAGAATGCAGTTTGTGCGATTTTTTTTCGATTGGAGTTTGTGTATGTTCAAAAAATCCTTTTTGTTTTTAGTTCTTTTAATACCACTTTCTTTACATCCGTTATTTGAGCGGTTGCTTGCTAAAAGAACTGTTCATAAAGTTGTTCATTATGCATGTTTTACGGGAACAGCGGTTTTTGGTTCTCTTGGTGTTCTCCTGTGTACAAATTCTTTTAAGGAAGATGTGAAGAAACATCTTATTGACAAAATTAAGGCAAATAAAAAAAATATGAAACGTCAAAAAATTGATGATGAAGTTCAATCTATAATGAAACGTGCTCCGATCGAATGCTTTTCTCTTTCGCTTTGTTTTCTTGGTCTTGGTGTGTGGAATTACAAGTTTCGTTAAATATTTTTCGTGTTGAGATTTTGTTGTGTTTAAACAAAGCAGGGCGAATGTATATCCGCCCTGCTTTTTGTTTTTGTTATTTTACTGATTAATTTCAGCGTCAACTGAATCGTCTTTGGTGTTATGTTGATCTTGTGATTCAGTAGTTTGATTGGTTGATGACTGTTTATAGAGTGCTTCTGCAATTTTGTACGATGATTGTAACAATTCATCGGTCGCTTTTTGCAGTTTCTCGCTATCTTCAGGATGCTCTTTGAGTACCTGTTTGGCCTGCTCTATGCTTTTTTCGACTACCTCGATATCAGTCGCATTGAGCTTTTCTCGATTTTCTTTGATAGTTTTTTCAGTTTCAAGAATAATACCATCGAGCTTGTTTCGCTTCTCAATGACCTCTTTGGCCTTTTTGTCTGCTTCTTCATGCATTTTTGCTTCTTCAACCATCTTTTCAATTTCGACTTTTGATAATCCGCCGCTATTGGTGATGGTGATCTTCTGTTCTTTACCGGTTGCCTTATCTTTGGCTGAAACATGAGCGATACCGTTTGCATCGATGTCAAAGGTTACCTCAATTTGAGGAACGCCACGAGGAGCAGACGGAATTCCGTCAAGTCTAAATCTCCCGAGTAACTTATTATCTTTTGCAAATTCTCGTTCGCCCTGCAAAACACTGATATCTACGGCAGTTTGGTTATCTTCAGCTGTTGAAAATACTTGTGATTTTCTGCTTGGAATCGTGGTGTTACGCTGAATTAGCTTGGTTGCAATTCCGCCAAACGTTTCAATGCCAAGTGATAATGGTGTTACATCAAGCAACAATACGTCGGTGACTGACCCTGAAAGTACGCCGCCTTGAATTGCTGCGCCGTGCGCAACAACTTCGTCCGGATTTACCGATCTATTTGGTTCTTGGCCAAAAAACTCTTTCACAAGTGCTTGCACCTTTGGAATTCGTGTTGAACCACCAACTAAAATGACTTCTTCGATTTCAGATGTTTTTAATTTTGCGTCCGCAAGTGCTTTTTTGCACGGCTCAAGCAATCGTTCAAAGATTTTAGCGCAAAGGCTTTCCATTTTTGCGCGAGAAATCTTTGTAACAAGGTGTTTTGGTCCTGTTGCATCAGCAGTAATGTAGGGTAGATTAATTTCTGTTTCTTCAAGTGAAGAAAGTTCTCTTTTGGCCTTTTCTGCGGCCTCTCTGAGCCGTTGTAATGCCATTTTATCGCTGTAGAGACTGACGCCAGTTTCTTTTTTGAATTCTTCAATCAAATATTCAATGATTTTTTGGTCAATGTCGTCACCGCCAAGCCGCGTATCACCATTTGTTGATTTTACCTCTATAACGCCATCTTGTACTTCAAGGATTGATACGTCAAACGTTCCACCGCCAAAGTCAAAAATTGCGATTTTCCCTGATTGTTTTTTGTCAGCGCCATACGCAAGTGCAGCAGCGGTTGGCTCATTGATAATCCGTTTTACGTCAAGGCCCGCAATGCGACCGGCATCTTTGGTTGCTTGTCGTTGTTGATCATTAAAATACGCCGGTACTGTAATAACGGCTTCAGTTACCTTTTCTCCAAGAAATTCCTCAGCCAGTTGCTTTAAATTTCCCAAAACTGCCGCCGAAATTTCCTGCGGCGTATAAGTCTTTCCCTGGCATTCAATACCAACGTCACCATTGGCTTGCTTTACGATTTTATATGGCGAATGCTTCGCTTCGTTCACTACCTGCTCAAATTTATGTCCTATGAAGCGTTTTGCCGAAAAAACGGTGTTTTCCGGGTTGGTTACTGCTTGACGTTTTGCAAGGTTTCCAACGAGGCGCTTGCCATCCTTTGTAAATGCAACGACTGATGGGGTTGTGTTCGTACCTTCTTTATTTGGAATTATTTTGACGCTCCCACCCTCTAAAAACGCAACAACGGAGTTTGTTGTCCCTAAGTCTATACCTATTATTTTTTTCATATATTCTCCAGTAAGTTGGGTGTTTTCCACATGCTATTCTATATAGGAATATACCAGTATAAAATATTTTGTCAAACAAAACTAATAAAATCTTAGTCGATTGCACTAAGGTTTTATTAATTCAAAAATATAACATTGCAAAATACAACGTCGCATAACGCCTTTTGTTCCCTCTGTTGCCCCTCGCATCAGATCACCCCTAAGGACTGGGGCTCCTTTCCTCTTTTTCTCTGTCACTTCTTTTCTTTTTTAATGGTGCGGAGCCCCAGTCCTTTTTACATATCTTGCTTTTTTATCACAAGATGTGTAAAAATAGGTACGCATTTTTGACACATCAATCCATAGGAATTCATGAAAAATCGAAACATTTTACGAAGAATTTTTTCAAAGCAGAAATCAATTTTTGCACTGCTTTTTCTTGTGCGCGTTCTCATTATTGTTGGTTGTATTTCTTTGGTGGGAGCAAGAATTTTTGTTGGAATGAATAACTATACTATGGATAAACTGCTCTTTGAAGCGGTCCAGGCTGGAGATCTTCCTAAGGTTCGAGAGCTTCTTGAAGCCGGTTGCAACCCAGATCCGCTTGATGAAGAGCGTAACACACCGCTTTACTTTACTAGTTTCAATACGCTTTATGGAGCACAATATCTTGATATTATGAAGCTGTTGCTTGCCTTTTATGCTCATGTCGATCAACAAAATTATCGAGGCGAGACAACATTGCATGGATGTGTTCGAATTGAAAACTTCGAACAGTTAAGAACGGCCTTTTCTACCCTTTTATCATATGGTGCAACTATTTCACTTGAAGATCGAGATGGCAATACCATGCTTAATGAGCTTGTACGGATTGACACGATGGGTGCGGTTGATATATTACTCGGTTCATATGCAGATGTTTTTGGTATTAACGCTATCGAACAAGCAATCAAACAAGCATATTTCTATAATTACACCGATATTATTGATTATGTACTGGAAAAATACCTCAAACAATTGAAAGACAAGTCATTTGTGCCGCCAAAATCGCGTTATCTTGATGAACAACTCGTTGCCGTTCTCACGCGCAATCACGCCTTATTTGAACGGATTATGCCCTCAGAAAATGAAGTTGACGCATTTGGTAACAATCAATTACATCTTGCGGTTATGCGAGGGGACGCAAAGCTTGTTGATATCTTGCTCTTAAAGACAAAAAAGCTTGCTCAAGTCAAAAACAATAATGGATCATTTCCGCTTCACTTTGTTTCACGCGCTGGAAACTCAATTGAGACAAGAAAAGCGATACTTGCGTTGTTTGAAAAGCATGGTATTGATATCAATCAAAGAGATGGCACGGGATCTACCTTGTTGCATATTTTGATACGAAAAAGAGATTTTCCTTTCGTTTCGCATATTTTGCGTCTTTTTGGTCAAAAAATTGATAGAAGTATTAAGGATAAAAATCAAGAAACGATCAAAGAACTTCTTGATCGACTTGACCGAAGTAAATTATCAATCTTGTACTAAAAGGTACTAACGTTACGCTGTATCGCCCAAAAAAGTTGATGAGGTACATTCGTGTTTATGTGAATTTATGATATTATAATTTGTCGGAGAGCGCTTTTTTAAGCAATTAATAAAAGGATGGGTATGTTTTGTCGCAACGAGAAGGTTGTTTATCCAGGGTATGGCGTAGCCATTATTCAGGATATTATGGCTAAACAGGTCATGGGTAAAAAAAGTGAATTTTTACAATTGAAATTTATTAATAGGGAAATGACGATTTTGGTTCCTGTCGAAAAAATTGAGGTATTAAAACTGCGTAAGCTTTTTTCTGCTGCCGATATAGAATGTGCATTAGTATCCCTTTCTGAGGTTTTTCCCATCGTAAAAAGAGAGGAAAAAATGCTTACGGCGACATGGAGCAAGCGCCAGAAAGAATATCAAAATAAAATTCAAAGTGGTGATATTAGAGAAATTGGGTCAATGTACTGCGAACTAAAACATATTGAAATGCAAAAAGAGTTATCATTCGGTGAAAAAACGCTATTATTACAAGTAGAGGATCTTTTAACTGAGGAATTTTCAATTGCAAAAGATTGTAAGTATGCAATCGCAAAAGAGAGAATTCGAGATCTTGTATGTATTCGTTTAAGTAAACAATTATCAGCGAGTATGGCAGATGAGGGTATTTTATTACAAAAAAAGTAAGGTATGAACAAATTTATTGTGCTCTATGGTCCTACTGGTGTGGGAAAAACAGACATCGGACTGCATATTGCCAGCAAAATTGATGCAGAAATTATTAACATGGATGTTGGTCAATTTTATACACCTCTTTCTATCGGGACGGCAAAGCCTGATTGGAAAAATAGTGTTATACCACACCACCTTTTTGATTGTATTGATGAGCCCATACATTTTTCTGTTGTTGACTATAAAAGCCGTGTTTTGGAGATTATGAACGACGTGTGGACACGAGGTAAAATGCCTTTGTTGATTGGGGGATCTGGTTTTTATCTCTATGCATTATTGTTTCAGATAGCAGGAGAAAAAAAGTATGGCATTGGGGATGAACAATGTTATGCATCATGGGATGATCTACGGTGCATCGACGAGTCTCGAGCGGCGCAGATTCACCCAAATGATCGGTACAGAATTGCACGTGCTTTGCAGATTTGTCGTGCAACACGCTCTCCGTCATCTGATTTTGTTCCCCAATTGAATCCCATTGCGCCGTGTGACATTATTTTTCTTAATCGTGATCGCACTGAATTGTATAGTCGAATCAATCAGCGTACTGATAGTATGTTTTCAACTGGTCTTGTTCAAGAAGTACGTGCATTACTTGGTACACCGTGGGAAGAGTTTATGCTTGAGAAGAAACTGATTGGTTACAACGAACTTATTTCGCACCTCAAGCAAAATAATGGTGCAATTGATTATGCTTCAATGCATACCGTTAAAGAGGCGATGGCGCAAAGGACACGTCGCTACGCAAAGCGCCAAAACACTTTTTGGCGTTATCTTGAAAAAAAGCTTACACTAGAGCAAGAGGATCGTGAGGCGCAGTGCAGGGGATATACCGTTCATTTGACATTACATTGCGATGACAATTCGATGCAGAAAATTTTGAATTATATTAAAAATTGAGGAGACATTATGATTTTATCCATCCAGCGATTTTTGAAAAAAAACGCACGAGAGGGTGTCGGTTTTATTATGCTTGCCGCGCTTATCTTAGGTGTTGTGTCGGTTCCTGTCGCCTTTCGAAAAACTGAGTCCGATATGTGGGCATTGCGAGTAAATGGCCAGCCGGTTGGCTATATGCGTTTTATGCGGGAGGTATTTCAATACAAAGAATTTATAGCATCTTTAAAGAGTACCTATGGTCAGTTTGCGGATTACATTCTTTCATCAATGGGTATGAGTACGCAGCCGGAACAAATTGCGATCGACAAGCTTATTCGTCAGGAAATTTTGGATCAACTTGGTGCAACCATCGGCCTTCGTTCTCACCCCGATTATATTTCATCCAAGGTTAAAGATCCAAAATTCATGCGCAATTTTGTTTCTGAAGTCTCACTTAAATCGGATGGTACGTTCGATATGGACATTCTTCGCAAAGAGCTTTCACACTACGGTTTATCCGTTTCCGAATTTGAGCATACGTTATCGCAGGGCATTATGCGGGATTTTCTCATTAATCTTTTCGATGTGAGTTTTTATGCTCCGCAGTTTGATGTTCGGTATATTCGTTCTATGCGCCATGCCGCTCGTGATCTTGTTATAATGGAATTTCCTTATGAACATGTATTACAGCGTGTCAAACAGGAGCCCATTTCGGACGGTGATGCGCAGAACTACTTTTTGATTCGAAATAGATCTTCAAAGCAGTATTGGAGCAATGAGTATCGAGATGGCGTAGTATTTAAAATTGCTCGCTCATCTTACAAAACGGCCGTTTCTGAGTCTGATATTGTAAATTATTATGAACAAAATAAATTAAAAAAGTACGTAAAAAACCCGGCAAAAGTCGTTGTTCAAAAGATCACAAACACTGATTTTGAAAAACTGTCCCCAGGTATTGATCTTTCCGTTGTCTCGGCTCATGGATCTGGTGAGCAGTATGATTCATTATGGCAGGATGTTGATGCTTTTTCTCGTGGAACACATGAAGAGGCCTTCGAACGAGCGGCATTTGGGCTGAAGCATCCGGGTGACGTTTCTTCAGTTGCCGCGTTAAATAATGGCACCTCTGTTGTACTTCGGTTAGTGCGTATGATACCGCGAGAATATACTCCAATTGAGCTTGTTCGAGATTCTATCCTGAAAACTCTGCAAACAAGCGAGTTTAAGAAACAATTTACTGCTGAGGCAAACGATTTAATTCGTCAGGGAGAAGTCGATGAGTTTGCGCAGCGCTCTGGAGTAATAAAATCGACACTGTCGCGCATCACAAGCGATGGCGGGGATTCGGTTTCCTCACGCCTTTTTGAGATTAAAAATACAGGTGATTTTACGACATATGTTGATAATGATTATGGCTACATTATGCAGCTTTCTCATATAGATCCGTCCGTTGAGCAAGAATTTTCTCAGGTGAAAGAGCTTGTTTTTGACGATATGTATGCAGAAAAAGCGCACTTAGAAATGAATGTATTGCTCGAATCGGCACAGGAAAGAATTGTTGAGAGTGGTATACAATATGTTGTGAGCGAGTACGGCGCATCGATTCTTTTTGACGGATTGATGATTCCCTCTGATGAAAACGAAATGAAAAAAATCGAAAAATATGGTATTTATTCAGAATTACTCACGTTTCTTGATAAAAAGGGTATGGCGCACGTTTTGAAGACAGAACCTGCTGGAATGCTCTTGTATATCAAGGACATTGTTGCGCCGGAACAGGTGCAGGAAGATCCTCAGGAATTGATTGAAATTTCCAAAGAAAAAATGTCACTTGCAACAAGTGCCTTAGTTGCTTCTTTTTATAGAAATGCTAAAATAGAGATTAATGAATTGATACGAGGAAATAGGTCAGAAGAATGAGTATAAATCAACACAGGGTAATGAACAAGAAAGACGGAAAAACGGACACGGCGTCTTCTGATATTTCTGTAAAACAAAAGATTCTTGATGTAACTTTTGCACAAATTGACAAGCAATACGGCAATGGTGCTGTCATGCGGCTCGGCGAACATAATCACGGGAAGATCGAGGTTATATCGACAGGATCGCTTCTTATTGATGATGCAATTGGTATTGGTGGCGTGCCACGTGGTCGAGTAGTTGAAATTTTTGGCCCTGAGGCATCGGGGAAAACAACGCTCGCGCTTCAAACGATTGCCGAGGCGCAAAGAAATGGTGGGATTTGTGCGTTTATTGATGCAGAACATGCATTTGATATTACATATGCTCGTAATCTTGGCATAAATACGAAAGATCTTGTTATTTCGCAGCCGGACTACGGTGAACAGGCGCTCGATATTGCTGAGATGCTTATTCGATCCGGGGCTATTGATGTCATTGTTATTGACTCAGTCGCTGCCCTTGTTCCAAAAGCTGAGCTCGAGGGTGATATGGGAGACTCTCATATGGGCTTACAGGCACGTTTAATGTCTCAAGCGTTGAGAAAACTCACTCCTGTTGTACATAAATCAAAGACAGTTCTGATTTTTATCAATCAAATTCGACAAAATATTGGCGCGTTGCCGTTTGCGCCAAAAGAGACAACCACGGGAGGCAATGCGCTTAAGTTTTATGCCTCAATTCGTCTTGATGTTCGCCGCATTGAGTCAATTAAGCGAAAAGAGGTCCATGTTGGGAACCGCTTGCGAATTCGTGTTGTAAAAAATAAGGTTTCATCACCGTTTAGAACGGCGGAGGTTGACCTTTTGTTTAAAGAAGGTGTTAACCGTCAACTTGATCTTTTAGATATGGCGCTCATTTGTGGTGTTGTACAGCAAAATGGCTCTTGGTTTTCCTTTAAAGGAGAAAAATTTGCCCAAGGAAGAGATCAGGTACTGGTGGCTTTAAAAGCAAACGATGACTTATTTAATGGAATCAATACGGCTGTGCGAGAAAAAATTGCTTCTCGATCTTCCGGTGATGTTGCACCGATTGAACCTGATATTGATAGTACTGACTTTATAGAAGAGGAATAAGATATCTTGAAGGGAAAAGAAACGCGAGAAATGGGACATCAGTTTCCTATAAATGAAAAAATTAGAGCTGCATGGGTCCAACTTATTACAAATGATGGTGCTAATATCGGAGTTGTGTCTCGAAAAGAGGCGCTTGAACGAGCGACGCAAGCTGGGCTTGACCTTGTTCAAATAGCGCCTGAAAATCGAGAGGGAATTCCGGTTGTTAAGATTGTCAATTACGGCAAAATTCAGTACGAAAAAAAGAAAAAGCAGACTGAGGCGAAAAAACACCAGTCTGTTATACAAGTTAAAGAAGTTAAGATCCGACCGTCAATCGCTGAAAATGACTTTCAGATCAAGATCAAGCAGATGATCCAATTTCTTAAAGAGGGAAAGCGTGTTAAAATGACCCTTTTCTTCAAAGGAAGAGAAATTGTAAATCAGGAACAGCGTGGTCTTGAATTGTTTGCTCGAATTGATCAGTATCTGGCTACCGAAGGTATTCATGATATTGTTAAGGAAGAGGAATCAAGGGTTGAGCGCTCGTGGTCTTGTATTTATTATATGAAACCAAAAAAATAAAAATATCATTGGATTGGACATGGCAAAGATTAAGTTAAAAACAAATTCCGCCGCAAAAAAACGGTTTAAAAAGCTCAGTGCAAATGTTATTAAGCGGTCTCGTGCGTATCATCGTCACCTTTTTTCTCGAAAATCGAACAAAAGGAAAATGCGCTTGGGTACTGCAACATACGTTCACAAGACGAACCTGCGCGCGATCAATAAATTATTACCGTATTCATAATATAACAACAAGGAACAACGATGACTCGAGTTAAACGTGGAGTTGTAACAAAAAAACGACATAAACGACTTTTAAAACAAACAAAGGGTTTTTGGGGCCAGCGAAAGAATATATTTCGTCGTGCATCAGAGACTTTGTTGCGCGCCTTAGCATTTGCATTTCGTAGCAGAAGATTGCGTAAACGCGATATGCGTTCGCTTTTTATTGTTCGGATCAAGGCTGCGACGCTTTCGCATGGCATGCGTTACAATGAATTTATCCATGGTCTTTCAAAAGCGGGCGTGACGATTGACAGAAAGATGCTGAGTCAGCTTGCGATTTACGAGCCGAAGGGCTTTGCGTCTCTTGTTGATATTGCTCGAGCTCGTTAACGATATTATTTGGTGGTTTTAAAATTCGTGGTGAGATCTACGACTTTAATAACCACCGTTCACATTTTAGAGCAAGGAGCTGTGTAATGAGTTATTCTCTTGCAGCAATATCGACGCTGAGTGGATTCCTGGTTCTTGTTTTTGGTCTTGTAATACTGTTGGTTGCCCGAAAAAAAAATAAGGCTGCCCGTGTTATTTCAAGACAAATCAATGAGCAGTTACTGCAGTTGCAAAAAACGCTCGATCTTGAAAAAAAAGATGCGTCGGTAAAATTAAAGGATGAGCTTTATAAAAAGCGAAAAGAGTTTGAAGTTGCTCTTAAAAAGGAGCGTGCGGATGTTGATCGATTGCAAATAAAGCTCAATACGCGTTATGAGTATCTTGAAAAAAAAGAATTGTCCCTTGAGCAGTTGAAGGCGGATCTTCAGACAAAAGAACGCTTTTTAGTGCAAACAGAGGAAAAACAGCGATCCTTTGAGGATCGTGTTAAGAAAATTCAAGATGAGTTAGTAACAAAATTAGAAACAATCTCTGGACTTTCTCCGGAAGAAGCGAAAAAAGAATTATGCAGTAATCTTGAGGCTGAAGTACGACTTTCGAGTCAAAAATGGATCCAAAAAATTGAGGATGAGGCGCGGCAAACTGCAAAAGAGCGCTCAATTCAAATTGTCGTTACCGCAATGCAGCGCTATACCGCGAATCATGTCTCACAAAACTCTGCCGGTATCGTATTTCTCCCCGATGAGGATATTAAGGGAAAAATTATTGGTAAAGAGGGGAGAAATATCAAGACGTTTGAACTTGCAACGGGCACTGAATTAGTTATCTGGGACACTCCCGAAATTTCAATATCAAGTTTTAATCCAATTCGACGTGAGATCGCTCAAAAATCATTACAGCGCCTTATTTCTGATGGCCGTATTAATCCAACAAGAATTGAAGAAACTGTTGCACAGTGTGAAAAAGAGGTGGAGGGTCTTATTCAGGAATATGGCCAGTCAATTGTCCTTGAATTCAATCTGCAAACACTTCACCCTGATATCACGACACTCTTGGGAAAACTTCATTTCAGAACAAGTTATACACAAAATGTGCTTGAACACTCAAAAGAAGTTGGCCGATTTGCTCAGATGATTGCTCAGGAACTTGGCATGACGAGTCAAGAAAGCGAGATGGCAATGCGTGCTGGACTCTTACATGATATTGGAAAAGCGGTTACTTCAGAAATTGAGGGACCCCACGCAATTTTGGGAGGGGATATTGCAAAACGTTGTGGAGAGCATCCGCTTGTTGTGAATGCGATTTCAGCACATCATGAAGAGGTAGTATTTGAGTCTATTTTTGCTCCGATTGTTATTATTGCCGATATTATTTCAGCATCTCGCCCTGGTGCACGAAGAGAAACATTGACGGCATACGTAAAACGTTTGGAACAACTTGAAGAAATTGCAAATACGTTCGGTGGGATCAAGCGTGCTTACGCATTGCAAGCAGGACGAGAATTGAGAATTTTGGTTGAGGAAGATAGTCTCGGTGACGAACAGGCAATGATGCTCGCCTCTGATATTGCAAAGAAAATCGAAAAAGAGATGAATTTTCCTGGCCAAATTAAGGTTAATGTTATTCGAGAAAAGCGCTCGATAGCATATGCTCGGTAATGGTGGGAATGTATAATGAGTAATACTATACATGTTTTGATGATTGGTGATGTTGTCGGCGATGCTGGTCGAACACTAGTTCAGAAACATTTGCCCCTCTTGAAAAAGAAATATGATATCCATTGCGTGGTGCTGAATGGTGAAAATAGCGCACATGGCAAGGGCATTACCCCAAAAATCGCTGATCTTTTTAAAGAGATGGGCGTTCATGTGATCACGACCGGCAACCATGTGTGGGCCAAGCGAGAAATTTATGGCTATATCAGCAATAACAAATTTTTGTTGCGTCCAGCCAATTTTCAAAGCGGTTCTCCCGGAGTCGGTGTTTTTGTGTATGAGTCTTTAGAAGGACCAATCGCAGTCATTAACCTACAAGGTCGCGTGTTCATGAAGGAGTTTGTTGATTGTCCATTTCGCACTGTTGATTCGATTTTAATGTATCTCAAAGACAAAACCAAGTACATTGTTGTTGATTTTCATGCTGAAGCGACGGCAGAAAAATTGGGTATCGCCTATTATTTAGATGGTCGGGTCAGTGGCGTTGTTGGGACACATACCCATGTTCAGACTGCGGATAATCGCGTATTACCAAAAGGAACGGCATATATAACTGATTTGGGCATGTGTGGCTCATTAAATTCGATGATTGGGCAAAAAAAGGAGCTGGTGATGCAGCAAATGATTTCTCAGATGCCGATGCAATTTGATGTTGACACCGAACCGCCATTTGTGCTTTCCGGAGTTGTCATTTCGATTGATAAAGTAACCGGACTGGCTCGTTCAATCGAGCGGGTATATATTGTTGATTAATTTCAAAAAGAAAATAGATTGACTTAAATGTGGCGTGAAGATATCCTATAAATATCTGATTTATATGGGGGTATTTTGATTATGTTATTACAGTTAATTTTCTTTATTGTGTTGTTTTTTGGACAAAGTAATTTTTGTGAATCAGGAGGTAAAGCCGATTTTTCTGAGAGGGTCGAGGGACTCATTGAAGCACGTATTTTGCAATTGGAAGAACAATATGGAAAAGAAAAATGTAGAGATGGGCATCAAGGTTTTATGAATGAAGCGGAAAATTTACTTAATTCGCATAAAGAAAGTGGTGACGATTTTCTAAATGTTTGGAATAATTTTGTTTTCTTTTTGAAACAACACGAACCGATGAGCATTGAGTGTTTTTCCTTACTTGCTGTTTCTGACATGGAAATATCTTTGCTTTGGCTAGGAAGGTCTATTCTTGCGATAGAATTACGAGATGGGAATGTAGCTGATATGCTTTCGGACTATAACGAATTTCCCACGCTTAAAAAACGGCTTTTTGAGCTTTTTTCACAGCCACATTATATGGCTAAAGTGGAGCAATTCACTTCTACTTGGGAAGCGCTAAAACAAGATGATTTTGATTGGAAAAAACTTCAGAACCTTCTAGTAGATAATTTGGAATTAATTGAGATTTCATGGATCATGACAATCTTTGCTCGTTCCCAATTAAGCAGAGATCTTGAAATGGTTTTAAAATCAGATATTTTGGCAATAAAAAAACCTTGAAATTATAAGTTTCAAGGTTTTTTTATTGGTTTATGTGAGAGTTCTTTATCGAGCTCGTTTTTTGTGAGCTGACGCGCGTTTTGCGACTACTTTTCGTTTATGAGTAGTTGCTTTTCGTGCGACTCGTTTTTTTCGTTTCGGCATTGCATGAGATGCAGCAGCGTGTTTTGTTGCTGCTTTTCGAGCAGCAGTTTTACGCTTTGGTGCTGCGCGTCGCTTTGTCTTCGGCGCTTCCATCATTTCCATGCCCATTACTGCCGTTTTTTTTCGAGCAGCAGTTTTACGCTTTGGTGCTGCACGTTTTACAGCAGTTTTTCGAGCTGCTGTTTTGCGTTTTGGTGCCGCGCGTTTTTTTACAACGGTTGTTTTTCGTGCTGTTGTTTTTCGCTTTGTCGCCGTTTTACGTCGCGCTGCAGTCGCTTTTTTTCGTATTGCCATACATTGTCTCCTTGGTATATACATGTATTTTCTAATACCAATTGTATTTTATTTTTTCCACGCAAATCAACACATTTGATTTTTTTTTGCACGAAATTTTTATTTTTATGGGAAAAATTTTTCTCAATAAATCCGTTTGCTCTGTTTACAAAGTTGAAAAAAGTATTATATTTACGCGGATTTTCAAACAATTCGACACTCAATTTGATTGTTTCAATTTGAAAATAATTTTGACATTCCTTTTGCGTGTTTGTAAATTAAGAAGTAATTATAATAGGTGTTATTTGGGGTTGTACGATGAAAAAAATTCTATATATTTTGGGCATTATTTTCGTCCAAGGGATGACGCTTGCAGTATTTGATTATGCGGATCAGCATGCCCTTTTTTCTGATTATGCGCTGTCTGAGTTGTCGATTTCATCTGTTGTGGACGAAATCAATCGGGCTCAAACCACAAAAGGCAGACAGCATTTTACAGAAATTGTTCTTCATCCGACGACTGATTTAAGCGTGATTGGTCGCCGGAAGCGCATCGTACAACACTTATGTTTGGAAGAAAATAACGCATTGTTTTTTGCTCTTCAAAAGGAGCTTGCCAGTATTGCTGCATCCGAAAAGGCGTTGGAGATTTATCAAAATAAAGATCATAGGTTTCATAGCGATATGCGTCGGCTTTTGCCAGTTAATCCAATGCTCAAGAAAGCAATAGCAGGATCACCGTTGATTCTTGAATTATTTTATCTTTTATTATTTGGTGATGCGGGATTTGGATTGATACAACAGTTTGGCATACTTGGTTTTGTCAAAGAGTTGGCTTTTTTTATTGACGGAACCACCGATTCTTTTGATATTGTTCGAGCTGTTTCATTTGGTTTTGGCGAGTTTTTTAAGCAACACAATATTTTTCAACCACAGGTTGCTAAGACAAAAAGCGGGGAACCATATGGGCTCTCGAAGTTGATCCATACGGGGTATGTCAACAATATTTATCACAAATTATCCTCAATTATGCCACGGATTTTTGCCGTCCCATTATCAATAATGCCTCTTCTTTATTATGACATTAAACTTGTGGAAACAATGTCTGAGTCGTACCGAAACACCTCCGAAATAATTACATTAATGCAAGAATTGCAAGAATATCTGGTCTCTTTGTCTGGTTATTTTTCTGCGTATCGCCGTTTGCAGGAATTAATTAAGGATAGTGGTATTGCAGAATTTGCATTATTTCAGCACGCTTATGAAATAACAAAGCAACCTTCTGTTTTGAAAAGTTTAACAATGCTTCAATCATCGTTTGATAAAAAACGAAACTATTTATTTTACCACGGCAAAGCGTTACATCTCCACTTAATGATGCATGATTCTGTCGATATGCTTCGTAAAACACTTGACGATATTGCCGAACTGGATACTTACGTCTCGCTGGCATCGCTTATCTTTGAACAAGCCAAAGAAAAGCCATTTTGCTTTGTGGAATTTATAGCTTCAAGCGCTGAACCAACTATTCTTGCAGATGGTGCCTGGATGCCACTTGCCAAGAATCCAGTGAAGGACCACATTGTAGTATCATCTGATTCCAGTAAGATTTTATTAACTGGACCAAATGGTTCTGGAAAGTCTATGTATCTAAAAACGATTGGTGTGATGGTTTGTTTAGCGCAAACATTCGGCATTGTACCTGCCGTATCATGTCGCATGACTCCATTTTCGTATGTTCGAACAGCGCTTGATTGCAAAGGGGATATAGAACAAGGGTATTCAAAATTTACTCAACAAAACGCAATGATGAAAAGCTTTGTTGATTTAGCAAAATCTCTCGGTAGTTCGCCCAAAAAGGCATTATTGCTTATTGACGAGGCATTTAGTGGGACGGTTGAAGATGAAGCAAGCAAAAGAATTGTACAATTTATGGATACTGTAGAGCCTATAGATAATGCCATAATTGTTGTTTCAACACATTTAAAAGATCCCGTGTACGCACGATCTACAGGAAGTCGTTTTCGCAATTATTGCATGAAGGTAAATGTTATGCATAACGGCTCAGATGATACGAAGACCGTTCGATTTGGGAAAGTATTTCGTTGTGAACCAGGCGTTTTAGAATGGTGGTTTGATGATCCTTACCTCAGATCGCAGTATATTGAACAGAATGGATAATAAGACTCTTGTATATAAAAAATAATGTTTATTACCATATCAATCAGTAATTATTTTTGAGTTTCTCGATTATATAAAATATGAATTTGGTAAATAATTTCTTGTATCTTCTGTTTCTATGCGGTTTTCAGGTCCTTGTTGCGTGTACTATTGAATTTGAGCCGATACAAAATGAAGAGCCGAGCTTATCTCAAGTAATGAATTTTTTCTTGCCCGGGAATGCGCTTTTTGATTGCCAGGTGGCAAAGAACACTATTCATTCTTCGCATTTGGTTATCACAATAGATGAGGACGAGAATGAAATCGGATCTACTTTTTATCATGCAAAAGAAGTTGGTACCGTACTATTTGTTTTTAATCACCAATTTGACGAATACGACCAGTATTTTGATGAAGCATACCACTATTGTAAAGAAGTTTTTCCAGAAAAGCGCATTCGTATCGTGTTGAATAAAGATAAATTTCGCAATATCGAGCCTCATGATGCGTCTTTTATATTTCTTGACCTTTTCAAATATCCACAGGTGTACGATAAAAAGGGAAACACATTATTGCAGGGGCTGCTTTTACAACGATATTACAGTACAGCACATGACTGTTTATCGCAAAACAATGTAATCTTCATTAATAACAGAACAAGAACGCCGCTCTCGATCATGTTTGATACATTTAAATATGGTTATTCTATATCGCAGTGGGACAAAGAATATTGGGATAATTTTTTAGATGTATTTATGCTCTTATCAAAGATTGCAAATCGTCTTAACGTAAAAGATAAAAAGAAGGGCAATACGATAGTACACAAACTTATGAAATTATTACGTAATCCTTTTTTTACCGACTTGGATGTCGTAAGGAGATTAATTTTCGAAGCTTTATTTGGGTTACTCAGGCAGGGATTTGATCCAAATATAAGAAACAAGAAGGGTAAAACTGCATTGCATGTGTGTAAAGTAGTATCAACTGATACACCCTATTTATCTAAGTCTCATGCATATACGTTAGCCTGCGTTCGATTATTGTTATTATATACGAATCAAGTTGATTTGCTTGAAGATAACAAAGGGGAAAAAGCGCTTTCACCAAGAGATCGCGAGCTTCTTGAATACTACCATGACGACCGAACGTTGTGTGAATTGTTTCTTAGACACGCGGTGCATTTCAATATTCACTGGACCGGGATAAAACGGGGGAAATATCATGATGTTCGGGAGATAGAGGGGAAAAAGGCAGCGCGATATCATAGTAATTTGATGCAGCGTTATCCATCCTTAAGAGATCTGGATGAATAAATGCGATTTTTTTAACGGGTCATTGCAAGCATGTTCGTTTTTACTGCGACATTATTCATAAAATAATTTGCTGGTTTATATTCTATGCCATACAATTTTATTTGACCATTATCATACTGTTTTACATAGGGTTTTCATGAATATATTACATACACTTTTTTTGTTGTTTTGTGTTGGCACAATATATTGTTCGGATAAGCAGTCAGAAACGCTGCAGGGACAGTTGCCTTTATCTGTTAAATTATCCGATTCACCTGTTGATTTTCCCAATATAATCAATTTTCCTGCCGAACTTCGTTTGATCGTTGTCGATTATGCAGACAATCTTAAGGGGGCATATTGTTTGTTTACCAAGGAGGAAAGAAACGGAGAAGATAACGTTTATTACAAACGTGTACTCAAAAAATATTTGGAAAAAATTGTTCGAGGCATCGCAGTGCAAAATCTTCAATGTGAAAACTATGAAAAAGATATTTTTAAGACCTGGAAATATTCTTTAAGCTTGGTATCTGCACATTTCATTTCGACACTTAATTATCATTATAAAAAGTATATGGATAACTCTTTCAATGTCGTTACCTATTGCAACGCCAAGTTATTTACATTTAAACAGGGATTATTATTAAAAGAATTATGCCCTCAAATAAATATTATTAGTTCAGAAGAGGTAGACAATTCTGATGAAAATATAATGCTACAGGCAGCGATCATCACGAAACAGGATGAAACCTGCACCTTGTATAGAATAATGGATGGTGAAAATTTCTTTGAATATATAGAGACACATTTTTTGAATATACATATTCCACCTGCAGTTTTGTTTAAAAGGGTTATTTGGTTTAATCGGTTGATTAATGTTATAGACGAGCAAGAGGCGCCATTGTTATGCAAATTGATAAAGAACAAAAAATTTGAGGATATCCCTCTCTATTCATACCCTTTTATAAAAACAATAATTGACAGGGGAGCAGATGTTAATGTCAAGACCTTAAATGGCCATACGCCCCTGTCACTATGTGCATTCAGCAATACGACAGACATCGCAACGTTGCTGATTTTCAAGGGAGCAGATGTTAACGCAAAAACCATTTTCGGTAATTCCGCCCTTCACATCGCTGCCATCAACAACAAAAGGGATATGGTGGAGCTATTGCTTGAAAAAGGAGCTAAAATAAACGCAGAAAATAACGACAAAGAAACACCGCTTGATGAAGCAATTCGACATCGAAATATAGGAATTATAGATTTATTGAAAAAAAAGGGTGCATCCAGAAATATTTTTTCTGATCCTAATCCGATGCAGCACTATTACAGTAATTTTATTTTGGTGATGCCGAATTTTGATAAATTGGTGAGCTGACAAGGCTCGCAATACCGTTATTGTATATGTTTACCCTGAAACTTGGAACTGTAATTTCCAAGTTTCAGGGTATTTTTATAAATCCGTGAAAAAAGGACTCACTAAAACAATGTAAGTTTTTTTAAGTGATTGAGCCCACATACAATAATTTTTTCATGCAAAGGAAATGTTCTATCAAATGGATAAATGATATATACAAAATCTAAGTGAAGGTCTTCAAGGGCATGAAGTATTGATTTTGTTATTGCCGGACGTTCTGTATATTTGCATTCAAATCCAATTTTTCTTCCATTTTTTGTGATCAAAAGGTCGAGCTCTGCACCACTATGCGTTGCCCAAAAAAAACATTCTTCTGGTGTGATTTGAAATTGCTTTATAACCTCTTCCAGAGCAAAACCCTCCCATGATGCACCGATTTTCGGGTGCATTACTAATTCGTTTTCCATTTTGATGCCCAAGAAGGTATGCAAAAGTCCACTGTCGCGAAAATATACTTTTGGTAACTTTACCTGTCGCTTTGAAATGTTTTCAAACCAAGGATATAAAATACGTATCATAAAAGTGCCAGATAAAATATCAATATATTTTTTTACGGTGTGATGGCTTACTGAGAGCGAGGTTCCAATTTCCGTGCTATTCAATATATTCCCGTGGTTATGCGCAAGCATTGTCCATAATCGCCGCATTTGCATTGGGGGGATCGCAAAGCCAAGGTTAGGAATGTCGCGTTCCATAAATGTTTGGATATATGCTTGTCTCCACGCATAACTTTCTTCATCGTTTGGTGCTAAGTATGATTTTGGAAATCCTCCTCTTAACCACAATATATTTTGATTTTGTGTTTCTGCAAGTGAAAACGTCGTTAATTCGATATATCCGATTCTTCCGGCAAGCGTTTCTGATGATTGGCGCAATAAATCCCGTGAGGCACTTCCTAAAATGAGAAATTTATATTTTTTTTGATCAACAAGGACACGCAGTATGGGAAATAAATCAGGAAGTCGTTGAATTTCATCAATGATAATTAAATCTGCCTGAATATTGGAAAGCGTTAATAATGGGTTTTCAAGTCCAGCAAGATCTGTTGGATTTTCAAGATCAATAAAATACGGAGCATTGAATCTTTGTGCATATTGTTTTGCAAGCGTCGTTTTTCCAACCTGCCGAGGACCTAATAATCCGCATACAGGATGAATACGAAATTGAAAATCAATTTGATCAATAAAACTCTGTCTTAACATATTTACCCTGTAACTTGGAACTCATATTTCCAAATTACAGGGTATTTTTTATAAAATCAATGAAAAATTGGTAAAATTCAACGTAACTCAATTGACCTCAATTTTCTGCGTGTTCCATCAATCTTGTTACATACGTAACGAGATTTTCATGGTCAATTGTCCTTGCGATGTGTTGTAAGGGCGATTCATCCTGTAATTTCCGCGTGGTCACCGCTTTCTCTTGAATATAATTGATGATTCTTTTTTCTTGTTTATCGGCCACAAACAATATAGATTTCCCCAAGATCAACAGGAACTTATCTAACATTTTTTGATCGTTGATATAACCGAACGGATACATTCCTTGTTTGTTGAGTATAAAAGTGTCAGCATTCGCTTTTAGCAAAAATGACACAACATTATATTTGTTGAAACAACAGGCGTGATGCAGAAGCGTATTTCCATTTTCATCTTTTGCATTGATAAACTGTGTATATATCCAAGGATTTTTAGGGTATTGTACGTAGTCGTCTTCTTCGTCTTCAAGGGCCAAGATAGCCGACTGTAGCGTTTGCTCCTCGCTAAAATACCGAGAGGGCCATGCCCGTATTTGAGGCATCAAAAAGTTTATGTAATTTTTTGGTACAGATTGCTTCCCACAACAATCAAATACCTTGCCTCGGCCATCAAGCGGTTTTCTTGGTGGCAAATCAGCAAACAGTATCTCATTTATAGGCTTTGTGGTTGAACAAATAGTTGAAAAAAATGAGCAGAATAACGACGCAATGAAAAAAGTAAGTAAGATCATGAAGTTTCCTTTTTTATTCAAACCGATTATATTTTGTTCCATTATACCGATTAATCAACTTGCGAACAACTCCTTTTTTAGTAGAATAATATTGTATTGTAGGGGACATTCATGAAAACACAATTACCTAATATTCAAACTAATTTTGCTGATTGGTACAACGAGATTGTTTATAAAGCAGAGCTCGCTGATCACTCACCGGTGCGTGGGACGATGATTATTATGCCCTATGGCTACGCAATTTGGGAAAGAATTCAGCTGCTTCTTGATAAACGCATCAAAGAAACGGGACATAAAAATGCCGCATTTCCACTTTTGATACCACAATCATTTTTAGCGCGCGAAGCGGAACATGTTGCTGGGTTTGCACCTGAGCTTGCTGTCGTAACGCATGCTGGCGGAAAACAACTTGAAGAGCCGCTTGTGGTTCGTCCAACATCGGAAACAATTATTCATTATTGTTTTGCGCGTTGGATGAAGTCCTGGCGTGATTTGCCGATTAAGGTGAATCAATGGTGTAGCGTTGTGCGATGGGAAATGCGATCGCGTCCATTTTTGCGCACAACGGAATTTTTCTGGCAAGAAGGACACACTGCACACGAAACGGAAAAAGAAGCATTGCATGAAGTTGAATTGATGTTTTCTGAATATCAAAAATTGGCGCAAGATATTCTTGCGATACCGGTCATTATTGGAAGAAAAACGGATCAAGAACGATTTCCCGGGGCAATTATAACCAAAACTTTTGAAGGTTTGATGCCGGACGGCAAAGCGTTACAAATGGGAACGTCGCATTACCTTTCACAGACTTTCGCGCATGCATTTGACATGAAATTTCAAAATCGTGAAGGCGCGGTTGCATATCCATACTTAACAAGTTGGGGAGTGACAACCCGTTTGATCGGAGCGCTTGTGATGACGCATGGCGATCAACTCGGCCTTATTTTGCCACCAGAAATTGCGCCAATCCAAGTTGTTATTGTGCCTATTATCAAAAAGGACAGTGATGCTAAAACTATGCAAGCATATGTTTCTCGTGTCGAAGGAGTACTTTCTGCCGTGGGAATTCGCTGTCACATTGATGATAATGAACATCAAACACCTGGCATGAAATTTTATCATTGGGAAATGAAAGGCGTGCCGTTGCGTATTGAAATTGGAAGTACGGAATGCGAGAAGAATATAGTTCTTGCGGTTAATCGGGTCAACAAAGAAAAGCAAGAAATACCCTTTTCTAACGTGTCTGATGCTGTTTTACAATTATTAGATTCCATACAACAACAGCTCTTTAATCGCGCGAAAGAGCGCCTGAAGAGCCAAACATATCAAGTAAAAAAATTTAAAGAATTTCAGGATTCGCTTGAGCAAAACGGTGGTTTTTATATGACAAGCTGGTGTGGCAATGCCTCTTGCGAAACAATGTTAAAAGAGCACAAAGCATCGATTCGATGTATAACAAGCGATCAACCATCAAATAGTGTCTGTTTTGCATGCGATGCATCAAGTAAGCATGATGTCGCGATTGCTCGAGCATATTAAAGGATAAGGTATATACCAATGAACATACAATTTTCTGTTGCGTCAAAATCAGTTTTGGCACATGATGCTGACTCTTATATTATTTTTACAAAACAGGGCGATGCAATTTCCGAGCATTTTTTTCTTGAATCTCAGTTGCAGGAGGTGCGATCGATATATCCGCATATTGAACAATTTTTAAAAAAGCGATCATTTTCCGGAAGTCTTTCGGAGATTGTTGCATTTCCCATACATCGAGCTGATCATCACGGGACCTGTATTCTTATCGGACTTGGTAAGGGTAACAAAGATTTCGTCGAGCGATATCGCCGTTCACTTGCGCAAGGATTACGAACGGCACTGTCTTATAATGCTGATTCTATTGCCATTGCGATTCCTGAAGAGATTGACTCATTAATGAGTATGTTCGATATGGCGCGAGAAACCGCAATTATAACTGAAATGACGACCTATAAATTTGATGATTTTTTGACTTTAGATAAGGGAAAAAAGCGATTTTCTCATGTGTTTATTTCTGTTTCTGAACATCACCTTGATCAAGCAAAGCGCGGTGTTGTCGAAGGTGAAATTGTTGGACAAGCAGTCAATCGAGCACGCTATTTTGTTGATACGCCGCCCTCTGATATGACGCCCTCTGTAGTTGCAAATCATGCCCAGGAGATTGCAAAAAAAGAGAATATTTCGTGCGTGATTTATAATTATGATGAGATTAAACAGTTGGGTATGGGTGGTTTACATGCAGTTGCTCGGGGATCGGTTGAAGAACCAAAGTTTGTAAAGCTTGAATATAAACCGGCAGATGCGATCAATAAAAAACCGATTCTTTTGGTTGGAAAAGGAATTACGTTTGATTCTGGCGGGCTTTCAATCAAGCCGGCTGCATCAATGGAAACAATGAAGGATGATATGGCGGGTGCGGCAGCTGTGATTATGGCAATCGCCGTTGCAGCGCAACTTAAGATGCCACTTCATATTGTTTCTTTGGCGCCGCTCACTGAAAATATGCCAAGTGGGCATGCGACTAAGCCGGGCGATGTTATTCGGTTTTATAGTGGAAAAACAGCCGAAGTGAAAAATACAGATGCAGAGGGTCGTCTTATTTTGGCAGATGCGCTTTCGTACGGCATAAAGAAATATGATCCTGAAGTGGTAATTGATCTTGCAACGTTGACCGGTGCCTGCGCATACGCACTCGGGCCCTTCTTTTCCGGGCTGCTTTCAGAAGATGATGAGTTAGTAAATGAGATTACTAAAGCAGGAATGCTTTCTGGTGATTATGTCTGGCGCTTGCCGATGGGACCAGATTACAAAAAGGCGATCAAGTCCAATATTGCTGATATTTGTAATATTGGTGATTCTCGCGTAAAAGCAGGGGCGAGCACCGCAGCGCATTTTTTACAGCATTTTGTTGGTGATACGCGCTGGGCACACCTTGATATTGCTGGATCGGCATTTGATGTTCCAGGAATTCCGTATTATGCTCCGGGAGCAACGGGTGTTGGCGTTCGATTGTTGGTAGAGTTTTTGAAAAATAGAATGAAAAGCTGATCAAGGTCGTCAAACGGGGCAGATTCATCAGAACTTTTTATGCCAGAAACCGGAATTTTCATCTTGCTGCGACAACACATCGACTTTTTTTGCTTTTGTGGTATTATCACATTATTCATCAAAAAATTCATGGTTTATGCGATCGAAGCATTGGCTGAGGGGTATTTTTCGTATTAATGGTGCATAGAAAGATTTTTTGGTACTCATTTATGCTATTTTACGCGTAAAATCTTTCTATTTGAAACTATAATTAATAAATATTCACTTTTGACTAGATGAAATTGAAAATTTGTGCTACATTTTAAATAGTAATTTTTATCGTGTCACGACAATGGTGTTGTGGCTCTATTTTTTTAACAGTAAAGGTCTACAATGAAATCATTTCGTGATATGAATATCTCTGAGCAATTGCTCAAAGCGCTTGATTCACTATCAATTACAATACCAACTTCTATTCAGGCAAAGGCGATTCCCGCTGGACTTGAGGGTCGTGACTTGCTCGCGTCAGCTCAAACAGGAACGGGAAAAACGCTTGCCTATTTAATTCCAACCATTGAACAACTCGTCAAAAATCCGCAAACAGTGGCACTTGTCCTAGTCCCAACACGTGAATTAGGCACTCAGGTGCTCTCTGTTGCAAAACAATTATGCATTAACGGTCGAATTGACATTTTCTCCGCTCTTTTAATCGGCGGTGAGTCATTTGGTCGTCAGGTGCGCGATCTTGGCCCAAGAACCAGAATTATTGTCGCAACGCCTGGTCGTATCATGGATCATATAGAGCGAAAAACATTAAAAACTGACAGAATCCAGATCGTTGTTCTTGATGAAATGGATCGCATGTTTGATATCGGTTTTGCTGATCAAGTGAAGGCGATTTTAAGAAAAATTTCTCCAAACGCACAAAAATTATTCTTTTCTGCAACCATTCCAGATGAAATTTCTCAAATGACAGAGAAAATTCTAAATAATCCGGAACGTATTCTCATTGTTCCAGAAGAACGATTAACTCCAATAGCATCAGTAACACAAGAGTTTGTTGATGTTGATGAGACTGAAAAATATTCTGTTTTACTGACTCAACTTGATAAGCGAAACGATGAAGGATCGGTTATTATTTTTGTTAAAACGAAACATGGAGCAAAAAAGCTTGCGCAAAAATTGTCGGTTGATAATTTTCCAGCACTTGCGATTCATGGAGATTTAAGGCAACAAGCGCGTAGTCGCGTTATTGCTGATTTTCGCGTTATGAAACGTGGGATTCGTATTATGGTTGCTACAAACGTCGCAGCTCGTGGTATTGATATCGCACACATTAATCACGTGATTAATTATGATTTACCACAAACGGTCGAAGAATACGTTCATCGAATTGGTCGAACAGGTCGTGGGAACAAAACAGGCTTCTCGCTTACACTTGTAAACCGCGGAGATCGTTATATGTCCCAACAAATTAAACGATCTGTTTTAAAGCAGGATCCAAATGCTCCTCGTGATAATCGATCCATGCCACAGGGTGTTCGAGAATCAGGTCCGAGATTTAAACATGAAGATCGAGATCGACGATTTAATAGAAACAGATAACAATAATTAGTTGATTGCATCGTGTTATAATGCCCTAGTGATTTCTACTGGGGCATTTTCAGTTTGACATATTTTTCTTTTTTGATAGAATAAAAATATAGGATTTTTTGGGGTATTCATGAATCGATCTATTTTTAAGCTTTTTTCTTTTCTTCTTGTTTTTAGTGTTTTTGGTACTTCTTTTGCATTCTCTCCTGAAAATTTGCTTGTTCAGGCAGTTGAAACCGGTAATTACAGCGAGTGCGTTCAATTGATAAATGCGGGTGCGAATTATAATTATCACGGTGTTTACGACCCAAACGATTTTTCAAGTTCAGATTGGTCTGTATTGATGAAGGCGATTGCGCGATTAGGAAGTTTGATCATTGAAGCGCAATCATTTATTAATACGACTGATTCAGTCTTTAAAGATGTTGTGTATCCCGTCAATATCGCCTCGATTGCGACGTCAGCATATTTAAAAAATCCAATGCCTTTCTTGGCAACCGCTGTTTCCAGTGGAATTGGTTGGAAAGCAGGTTTGTATTATACCAAGCAGGTTTTTGACAAGAAAATTGAAGAACAGTACAAAATAGTCCAATTATTGCTGGCGCAATCAAATATTGAAATGGGGCATGCCTCAATGCGAAGTGAAAACGCTGAAACACTGTGTTTATCGATTGATAGTTTGCTCCGTTCGCATTATTTATCTCCGCCTTTTGTGTCAAAGCAACCAGAACAGTACTATGTTACCATGATGGGTGAGATTCTGTACAAAATAACAGATGGGCACGAGGCAGTCCGTATGATTCGAAACGATGAATATGTTCGACGTCTTGCAGCGAGCGCCGAGCGTTTCTTAAAACCAAATGCTTCATACGAAAAAATTACTGATACATTACCGATTGTTTTTGATCCAGGATATAACATTACCTTCTTTGGTCTTGAAAATTTGCATCCATTTGATACGAAAAAATATGGAAAAATAGCACAATATCTGCATGATCAGTTTCCAGAACATAACTTTTTTGCGCCCGAATCTGTTTCTTTGCACGATTTACAGAGTGTTCACACCAAAGAATATCTTGAGTTGATAAAAAAACCACATCAAATCGGTTTTATTGCGGATATGCCGATACTTTGTCTTTTGCCCTACCGTCTTGTTGAACGCCTTTTGATGCAACCGGTTATGAAAGCAGTTGGTGGAACATTGAAAGCGGTTGAACTTGCTAAAAAGTACGGATTATCGATCAATCTTTCTGGTGGTTATCATCATGCAAAAACGAATGATCCGGTGTATGGCGGATTTTGTCTTATCAATGATGCCTGTATTGCTGCAAAAAAATTACTTCAATTAAATCCAGAATATAAAATTTTGATCATTGATCTTGATGCGCACCAGGGAAATGGTAATGCAGAGGCGGTAAAATACGAGAAAAATATCGCAATCTTTGATATGTACAATAATGATACATGGCCTGGCGATTTTCAAACGCAAGAACGGATTAACTTCCCCATTTTGTTATCAGGTAAAATGGATGATATTGCTTATTTACTCTTGCTTGAAAAATATTTGCCGCGCGTCATTGATGCAGTAAAACCAGATTTTATTATTTATAATGCTGGTACAGATATTTACGAGCATGACCCGCTTGGCTGCCTTTCTGTTTCTGCTGATGGCATCAATGCTCGTGATGAAATTGTGTTTCGTGAAGCAACATCAAGAAACGTACCGATTACGATGATACTTTCAGGCGGCTACCACAAAGATAGTGCGACGATTATTGGAAAATCGGTTGTGAATGTGCTTCAGCGTTTTTTAACAAAGTAGCGTTCGAGCAAAAATCCCAATCCACCGCTGTGATATTTTTTATCGATGGTAAATCCAAGGTCAACATTCCTGACTGCGTTATACAATAATACACACGGCAACCACACCATTATAGTACCTCCTGCGATAAAGGGTAGAGATATGCAAAACAAGAACCCATTCCAAATAATGTTTCCGACTATACCTGCCTTTTGCTGCGAATCTTTTTGATGAAAATTATACATTTTTCTACCCAAAAAATGAGAGATGGAATCATTAAAAAGGAATTTTTGCAGATTGTGCAACAGGGCATATTGGCCCGTTGCAATGATTTCCAATAGTGTTTTAGGACCGATGGTATCTTTCAGTTTTAATATCTGCAAATCGTTTTTCAAAGCGTTGTTTGCTGACTGATTTAATTTACCTATAATCCACTTTTTGGAAACCTCTCCTGTTATTATTTTTTCGCTCTGCTCTGAACTATCGCCTTTATTCTTGGAATTTTTTTGAACATTTAAATTGTCTATTTTGTTCTTATGAGTATCGAGAAAACGTTTGACTTCAAGAGATGTTTCATCTTCCTTGTCATACTCTTGGATTAAACTCGCTGTACCTGTGTTAACAGCTTCTTGAATAAGCGTTATTTTTTTATCTTCATGTGAATACCCCTCGTAGGTCTTATAAGCAAAATAACCAAAACCAACTACAATGGGAGCATTCGATATTTGTAAAAATGAATCGCTACTTTTCGTTTGTGAGCAAAAAAACATAGCAGCGGCTATAAAAAATGTGTAAATCATGCAAGTTCTCCTCAATTTGTATTAGCAATATTACTGTAAAATTTAGTTTACAAATACTACATTGTCAATCGTTATATTGCATTTGTAAATGCATCAGTAAAATGATCTACTTCAAAATTAATGTTTTTTTGATGCAAAACTTTCCATTCTGCGAGTGCAATGGGAAAGTGGGCAAGTGCCCGGTGGAGTAATGCGTGGGCAAAGAGTTGAATCTCTTTTTGTGCGCCTTGGTGAAGTCGAAGCTCTAAAAAATGCATGAGTGATCGTAAATTGCATGTATAAATAAACTCGGTGTATGTGCACAATGGTAACACAGATCGCGCTAACTCTCGGCTGACGCCACCCGCAATGAGCTCCTCATATGTTTTTGATGCAATGCTCAACGCGTGAAGATACTTTTCTTTTAACTCATCATCTAAAAAAGCACCGGCCGATGCCTGTTTGTTTACTTTGTCCTGAAAACGCCATTCATGTGGTATGTAAAATTCAAGCGCAGATTGTACGTAACGATAACTAATTTCATTATACGAATTCATACGGTGACGCATCCATTGTCGCACAACGAAGATAGGCGCTTTAATGCGAAATGATAGTTGGTTATGCTCAAATGGCGTGTCATGTTTATGTTCGAGCAAAAACTTGATTAATTTCGTATCCTTTTCACTAATTTGTGCTGTGAATTTGCCATACGAGACGCGTGCTGCATTCACAATATCGATGTCTGACCCAGAAACTCTAATGAGTGTAACGCCGCTGATACCATCTTGCAGTGGATCAATTCTTTGTTCAATGTTGTTGACTTGAAGATTTGTATGCATGATCATTTCTCGTACATTAGTTTTATTTTTTTATAAAGATAGTATATCAAAAAAACCAGCCTGGTGAATTACTGGATATACGTATATTTCACGTATTTACGCGAAATAGTTCAAAAGCTTCACTTTTTATTTATAATTGAAATAAAATAATAATAAGAAAAATGGATATGAGGCGGATGATAGTATGAAAAAAACAGTTTCTTTGGTGTTTTGGGCAAATAGGATGAGATCGGTTCTCATTGTATTGTCTTGTATGTTTGTTGGAAACCTCGGGGCGGCTGCCGTTCGTCTGGCGCTTGACTTTGATACCAATGTAACATTCTATCTTTCAAATAGATCAGTGAAGACTTTTTTTGTCAAAAGAAATACTGGTGGATTGTTTGATTCATTTGTGTATGACGCTTTTTTTGCTGATGGTCCGAGTGTTGGTATTAATAGATTGCGGTGGGAGGGTAATGATGGGTTGGTGTATGAATCAATTCTTGATCTAAAACCTGGCGACGGGGTCATGGCACTTCGAATCACACGACAAAATACGCTGATTGATCCAGATCCGTTCGCGCCGTACAGAAATAAAATTGTATATAAGGTGAAAAGATAAGATTATGAAACGATTGCTATTTTTTTTAATTTTTCCGTGTATCAATATATTTTCTGCTGGGCTGACAATTACGTCAGACACAAATACTGCGGCTATTTTATTTCTTGATAATGGGAGTAAACGGTCAGATTTTGTTTTAAAAATAAAGCCATACAAAACTGATGCAACGTTTGCTGGTTTTTCATCAATACAATGGATGGGCAAAGATGGAAGTATTTATAAGGCAGACGTCGATATCAAGGGGATTGAAGGATGGCGATCGCTGAAAATAACTGATAATGCTATCTATGTTGGTGGAAATTTGCTCAACAGGCCAAAAGGACGATATCAAGGTGTTTTGGTGCGAGCAGCGCAATAATTACAGAGGAATATGATATGAAAAGAATGCTAACGCCGGTGATGTATTGTATTGGGTTATTTTTTACCCTCAATACGGTTGCTGTTTTTTTATCAATTGGATCAAGTTTTAACTCGTATGTCCAAGTATATGATTCGCTTGGTTCTATCATTGTAGCTGATTTTGTTATTCCGAGTGCGACACTTCAGGCAAATACGGGAATAATTGGACTTGATAGAATACGTTGGCTTGGATCAGGTAAGCAAGTATATGAATATCATTTTGATCAAGCACAGATTACAAATAGTAACGTATTTCAGATATGGAAAGATTCATTTTCGGTGGGCAAAGTAGATTCGAATGGTGCGATAATGCCGCTTGGTGAATTTCAGTCAAGTCGCTATTTACTTTATGAATAAAAGTCGTACACAGTACCTTTTTCTTTGATTTTGCTTTTGATATCCTTGGTATGTTGACAATATAATCGGATTGAACGATGCTTGATCGGTTTATTACTATCTTTGTTGCAGCACAGGATATTGCGCCTCGGTCTCGTGTAACCTATAAAAATGCATTGCAGCGGTTTTTTATTTGGTATAATAAAGAAAAATTTGATGCACCGAGACGTGAAGCTATCTTGTTATACAAATATTGGCTTGATTCTCAAAAATTAAGTGCTTTTACCAAGGCGACGTATCTTGTTGTGGTAAAGCGTTTTTTTTTATGGGCAGAGCAGGAAGGGATGTGTGCCAACATTACTCGTGGTATCAAAGGGGTGAAGCGACAATTAAAGAATCACCAAAAAGATTCATTGTCAGAGGAACACATTGCCCGACTTTTTCAGTCGATTAAAAAAAACACCGTTATTGATTATCGAGATTTCGCCATAATCAATACGCTTATTCGAACCGGAATCAGGCTCAAAGAATTGTCATTGGCCCAAATGGATGATATACAGACGACAAATGACGGCCAAAAAGTATTGTATGTACAGGGCAAAGGTCGATCAGGCAAAGATGAATTTGTGATTTTAACACCGGAAGTTTTGAGTCCGCTGGAAGAATACTTAGAAAAAATCGCACCCCGGAAAATTGATTGCGACACACCGCTTTTTGTGTCCTTGAGCGATAGAAATTATGGAAAAGTACTTACAATCCAATCACTTTCTCGTATGATAAAGCAAAGACTGCGCCGGGCAAAAATTGATAGTAAGCGAATCACTGCACATAGCTTACGACATACGTTTGGTGTTTTAGCTATCAAGGCAGGCGCGTCATTATATGAGGTCCAGCTTGCCATGCGACACACCGCTTCAAGCACAACACAATTGTATTTGGGCGATATTGAAAGAATCAAACGTCTTGAAGGATCACCAGAAAAGAAGATCGGTGAATTTTTGAAGAAGATATGATTGCATCATCACAATCAAATATTTAATAACAGTTCTTTTTTGAGCTCTAGTATTTGGTTCTCAAGCATGAAAGAAAAGTTTTTTTCTATAGCATAATTAATCACAGTGTTGTTTGGTTCATATCGCATGATGATTGTGGTCAATTTTTCATTTTGGTCAGGTATGTGACAACCGATGGTTTGAATTTCATTTTGTGCCAAGTTTACATGCAAAAGTTGTGAGGCATCACAAGATACATCAAACTCTTTCAATGCATTGTTTTGCAATAAAAGTACTTCGAGATTTTTCACAGGTATACACTTCAATGACGTTATGGCATTATTTTGAGCAGACAGAAGCCTGATCTTATCTAGATTTTTCAACCACATCGGGAATTCGTGCATATCGTTTCGATCTAAATGAAGAAAATGGAGATTGTGAAACTGTGCTATGGCACCTGGTACATTGAGTAAGCCGCAGTCTGAGCAATCTATGCCCACAACGTGAGGGATGATATCGTATGGTACTGTCAGAAGATGCATTTGTATATAACTGTCATTCGTTATAGAATTTTCTTCGAGGCGCAGGCTAAAAACGAAGTAAAGGTCGCTGCTTTTACTGATGCCAGAAATGAGCTGTTCCCATCGAATGTTCTCTAAGAGCGAATGTATTTCGATCATAACAAGGCACATATTCTTATTTTTGTTGAATAAAACAATGTCCGGCAGTATAACTTTTCTGTATTTGTTGCTTTCTTCGCCAAGCGAGAACCAATTATTCATTGTAATGGGGAGCATATATTCGTTGTTTTTTAAAAAATCATCATCTTGCAAGAATAATGGGCCGTTTTTCTTAATACGTGGTAATTTTAAAAGCAGCTCCTGATAGTGCATTTGAAGTTGCAGATGATTGTAAAAAAGGAAAAAAAAACTTTTTGATGTTAATCCCAGTTTCGCTATATGAATTCCATTATAAAAAAGGGATCTCAGTGTTCTGAATGATGTACAGATATCGTCAAGGCCCTTATTTTTAGGAGTAACAATAGCGGGATGGAGTGCTGCAGTAAATAAAAAGAAAAAAAGTGGTATTAAGCGAAAATTAATACAAGAAAGCATAATCATATCCTCGTGTGCAGTAGAGAATAGAGTACTCTCTTGTATTAATTTTGCAAATTTTAATTAAAATTTAGAAAAAGTTTAATCTTCTCGCATTAATGCGCTTGAGGGCGCTCTTGCTAATGCGAACATTCAGCGATGTATTATTTTTAGTTAATTCTTTAACTGTCGATTCCGTGTCTTTGATAGAGTTATTAGTTATATCGAGCAGCCTGAGTGACTGAGGCACATTTTTTTCTTCTATTGACTTTATGTCATTTCCTGATAAATCGATGGTTTTAAGGCGGGTTGTACTTAAATCAGGAAAGAATTTGAACCCACATGATTTTGCAACGAGTTTTTCAACATTACAGCATTTTTGAATGTGCGGTATACGACCAGAATTATTATTTTTTCCGTCTATGCCTATTACCTTGATCGAGGATGCTCTATCGTCCGGTAGGTTATTCAAAGCGGATTGCAAGTTTCCAGAAAGAAGCAATATAGTTTTACCATGATTACTATTGATTGACTGTCCGATACAAGGAAGAATAGCATTTGAGTCATCGGCGCGAATATAAACCACATTGTGCAAAAACTTGTCCGTTGGGTACTGTAGAGTAAATTGCGCGAAGACCCCGTTGTTTTCTACCGAATCAATTGTTTTTAATGTAACTATTTTTTTAAAATCTCCGTACAGAAAACTATTACCCATTAGCCAGCTTTGGATCTCTTCAAAATGTGTTTTCTTTTCTTCATCACTCAAATTCAAACGGATTTTTCCATTGAATAGATTCTTTTTTATTGTATCTGCGATATGGGTGATGTCATGCATGCAACCATCCCGTTTTAGGGTGTATTTTGCAATCAATTCATTGGCGCTTTGGTTGAAATAATTCCCCTCGACAAGATACTCTTCAAAAGTAGTGTCTGATATCGTATCTTGTGATGTTTTTTGCTGGGGGTTTACAAAGTTGATGCTGAAAGTGCCCATTTTTAGAAATTTTCCAAGGCTTTGCTGATCGAATGTTTTTCTCAAATATTTTAACTTTTCCTTGGTATAATACTTAAAAGGTTTTTGTTCCAGATAGAGCTTATCTAAGCGCATAGCCTGATTCGTTTGTTTGTGAAAAGCTTTTGAAACAAAGAGCAAATTCTTCAATTCACCCAATGAGTTCATATTTTTGATTATGTTCAGATAAATTTCGTAAGGTAAGACGATGAACTCGTTACTTAACTCATTTTTTTTCATACCAAACGTTGTGCCCTGATATATCAGTCCAATGAGTATCATTGTTTTGAAATAAGTGTTTATATTTACCATTTGAAAATCCCCCTAATGTTATGTTATTTCTATGGTACTTTTAACAATATCATAATCGTTACAAAACACAAGTTAAATAGGTTCTCTGATTCTGATAACTGTAATTGGGAACGATGAGAGGACGCAACTGGATTATGTATTTCCAGAATTATTTAAGAAGCGGGTGTGCTCTTTTACTTATTTGGCTCTGATGCCAGATCTGCTAATATTTCTCATTCTATCAAGCCCAGATTCGGTTATGGTCGAAAATCCCTTTGCAGGTCCTGTTTGTGGTCTGAGTGCATTATTTTGATCAAATGTTAAAAAGGCTGTTCGGCTACACTGGATACCGATTATTTTCGCATGGTGCCCGATGCAAGGTTCAAGTTGTCGCTCAACTGTCGGTTTTCTTTCGCGCCGAAAGTTTGTTGGATAATCTTTTTTCCAAATCTGAATGACTGGGTTATCTTCGAGTTTGATTACCAATCGGATTTTATTGCCAGGTTCTAATTCTCGGTATGTAATGAACCACTTATTTAGTACCCATTTTGGAAAATATAATGAAAACCAAATTGTGTCTTCACTTTTATTGTATAATTCAAAATTCCAATTCTGTCGTGTATTTTGAACATGTTTACCCGTTTCTTCGTCTGGGTGATCTTGTGCGTGAAGCGCTAATGAGTGAAGTGTTAACGAGTATAGAAACAGAAAAAAAAATTGTATATACATGCCAATCCTTCAAAATTGTAAAAGGCTGAGATTTAATATGATTTTTGTAAATCTCAGCCTTCATTGCTTATTTTTGTATTCGCGTCCCAAGGGGGGCCTTGACAGTAATATCGCTCTTTTTTACATTGCTTGTTTTTGAAAGTCCGGATTGTGTTTTTCCAGTAAATCCTAAAAGCTCGCCGCGTTGCGGATACAAGTTACCGTTTTGATCAAGTGCGACAAAAATCGTGTTTCCGTCAGCAGCAATTACATAGGTGAATTTTGGTGGTTTTGCCGCAACAAGATTTGGATTGTCGCCAAATTGCCCTTGTGTCCATACGCTTATCTCAATTGCGCGATAAGTATTGATTTCTGCAAATCGGATAACACCGCCGTCCTGTATTAATTGGGCCTTATTGATTTGCTTTTTATCTTTAGCATAACGAACACCGATAACAATATTTTCACCGTATTTATTTTTAATCTCTACGTTCCAAGTCTCTCCTGGCGTTGCGCGAGGAAACTTTTCCTCAGGCAACTTTTCAAATTCCGCCGCGTATGATAGACCAACATACATAATGCCGGTCATCATAAGGATGTTTTTAAGATAGATAACTAATTTCATAGGTCTCCTTTTTTATATACTTTTGTCTTTCGTGTAAATTATATACAATTTGAAAATATAAAGTAAAGTGATTGTGAATATATATATCTTTTTATTTTTTAAAGCCCTTAATATTAAATTGAGTGACGTTATTTGTAATTTCCAATCCAGACTCTGTTGTTCCGGCTAGGCCGAATAACTGAGGGATTCCTACCCATTTTCCTGTTTGTGGTCGCAAACCATCGTTATCATATGTTAAAAATGCTTGCTTGGTACACTGCTCACCAGGTCGCAGATCTTGACATACGAATATATCACGTACAAGAGTAATGTTTGGTTCCCCCTTAATAGTTATAATTAGCTCTTTTTTAAAATCAACCACGGCTCGAATTCTTCCTCCTTGTTGACCACCACTTGCTGCAGGAAGAAGTACTTTGTTAATCACAGAGCTGAGGAATGGATCAGTCCATATATTGTAACCAACGGAAACCCATATTGGACCGCTGCTTTTGTTGTATATTTCAAAATTCCATCTGGCTTTGTCTGATGCTGTCGGACTAAATTCTGGTTCTATTGCGTGCGCCGAAAAGTACACACAGCAGGCTATCATAATAATTTTTTTTAAATGTATCATATTTTCTCCTTTTTATTTTTATTTTTTAATTCCCTAGAGCCATAATATAACGTGCAGTTATGTTTCTTCTATTGTCGTATCCTGACTTTGTTGTGTCACGCAATCCATACCATGCCCCTGTTTGTGGACGAAGACCAGTGTGGTCATACGAGAGATATATTGTCCTGTAGCAATAATTTGGATTCTCGTCCTTGCATGGAGAAATGAAATAAATTTCTTTGCCATCAATTGTTATGGTCGTTCGCTGTGCCACATCTACGTACGGGATTTCATATCGACGACCTGGAAGGACCGTCACCTTCTTTGGTGTATTGTTTGCATCTTCAACTTTTACCTTAATCGGTCGTGCTGTTTTATTCCATTCGACGACCTGGAAGGACCGTCACCTTCTTTGGTGTATTGTTTGCATCTTCAACTTTTACCTTAATCGGTCGTGCTGTTTTATTCCATAATTCAAAATTTGGATCAGCTAAAGCGGTATGTAGCACACAAAATGCAAAAACTACCGAACCAATAATTTTACTTGAATGTATCATATTTTTTTCTCCTTTTTATTTTTGGATCGCTTTTTGATCAATTATCATGTCTATGTTTTTTCTGTTGTCATACCCTGAGTTCGTTGTGCCAAGTAATCCCCACCATGTCCCTTTTTGTGAACGAAGACCAGTGTGGTCATACGAGAGATACATTGTCTCGTAGTCGCATGTATCACATGCAGGAATTTTATATTCTTCTTCATTTATTCCTATTGTTATTACTATTGTCATTCCTTGATGTATGGGTAACTTCCGCAACGAAAGTTTTTTACCTGACTCGATACTATAAGGTAGGTTTTTTTTTCCCAAATCTTTATGTTGGTACTGAAGCTTTACGTCGATTTTGCCTGCTGTTTTGTTCCATAATTCAAAATTTGGATCTCCTGGATTTATCGCCAGAATAGTATTTATTGCGCAGAGCGTAAAAACCATCGCACAAATAATTTTACTTGAATGTATCATGTTTTTTTCCTTAGTCCTCAAGTAGTATTTGTATACCGTGTATCTTGTCTTCACCAATATTTTTTGTGTTGTCATAGCCGGACATTGTTATTCCAGCGAGTCCGTGCCACTTTCCTTGTTGCGGTCGTAATCCTGTTTTGTCATATGAGAGATAAGCTGTCTTGTGACAAATACCATATTCTTCGTCATATTCTGCGCATGAATCAATATGGTACCTGTCTGTGTTGTTTATTGTTATCAACATTTTCCGCTCCATATCAACTCCATAAAGATGGAATCTTGCGTTTGGTTGAATGAACGATGTTTTTTGTATTTTTTCTTTATGCATAACGTTGAAATACCCAACTTCGGCTTTTATTGCGTATTGTGTTTTGTTCCATAATTCAAAATTTGGATCTACTGCTAAAGCGGTATGTATTGCGCAAAATGTAAAAACTACCGAACCAATAATTTTATTTTTAATCATCTTTTCCTCTTTTGTAAAATATTGTCTTTTCCCTTTTGTTCATTTTGTCGTGAGAACTGCGGCCCCTTAGATTGTTACATATATTCTTCTGGGTACATTTTTTCTTTGAACTGCAAAAACTCGTGAAGATGTGGGAAGATGTACTCTGTTTCAATGTTATTCTCGAGCGAAAGTCCCGATTCTGTCATGCCAAGTGTACCTTTCCATGGTCCCGTTTGTGGTCTAAGTATGTTGTTTTCATCATATGTTAAAAATATTGTTTTTCCGCATTCATCCTTTTGAGGACAAGGCACAATCCAAAATTGTTGCGATGCAAATCGAAGACGCGTCATTGTTACTCTGAGTGGTGTTGTCATATCTGTAAGTACTGTTCGAAGTTTCCCAGAAGGCTTAATGCGCTCTGGTTTGCCAAAAATTTGCCCCATTCTTCCTTCGTAACTTACTGACACGGTTATTGCATCGCCAGCTTTGTTGTAAATTTCAAAGTTCCACGGCGTCGCATCTGTCGCTTTATCGGTCATTTCTATAACTGATAAACTTACGGTCATGTATGTTGCCGCAAGTATTATTATCATTATTTTTTTTATCATAAAATTAATTCCTTTTTTATAGTTAATTTCTTTCTATCTTGCTAATTTGGTTCAAGTCACTGTTGCGAGTAATATCTCCTTATGGCATCATACCTTGCTTTCTTGCTTGGATCCTTGAGTATTTCATAAGCTTCAACGATCTCCTTGAACATTTCTTCAGCCATTTCTTTGTTGTCTGGATTTTTATCGGGGTGCCATTTGAGCGCTAAAGCTCTATAGGCTTTGGGTATTTCAGAAACGTTGGTATTTTCTGAGATACCCAAAGTTGCATAATAGTCCTTTAGTGTACGTAGTTCAGGTTTGGCTTTTGGTAGTTCAGGTTTGGCTTTTGGTACTTCAGTGGTTTTTTTAAGAATGTGTGGTTGATTAATGTTATTTTTAAGAGAAAGTCCCGAATCGGTTATTCCAAGTGTTCCTTCCCATACTCCTGTTTGTGGTCGCAAACCATTAACGTCATATGTTAAAAATATTGTTTTTCCGCATACATTTTTTTGGGGGCATGGCACGATCAAAAATTGTTGTTGTGGAAACTGATATCTTGAAGGATCTGAGACCTTTACAATAAGAGGCGTTGCCGTATTTGTCAGTACTGTTCTAAGTTTTCTAGAAGGCCCAAGGGGCTGTGAAAAAATTTGCCCCATTATTCCTTCGTAACTTGCTGATACACTTATTTCACTACCCGATTTGTTGTAAATCTCAAAGTTCCATGGCGCAGCGTTTGTCGCTTTAGCGGTCATTTCTATATAGGTATTGGTTATGATACATTGCAGTGCCAAAACAATTGCATATAACGTTAATTTTTTTATCATAAAATCCCTTTTATTATTAATTTCCCAGCTCAGTTTTCATTTGATTCGAGCGAATGTTGTGTTTAAGAGATACACCCGATTCTGAAATACCTGCAAGTCCGCGAAGAAGTCCTCGTTGTGGTCGCAATCTTGCACTCGAAAAAAAGGTCGTTGGGCATTCAAATGTTAAAAACACGGTATTGAGGCAATTTCCTTTTGCGCTCTTTTTGACGCATGGCGTCATTAATGAAGCGGTAAATTCCTTTGCCATGATATTATGACCATGACGAATGATAAGCTTTAAATCGGATGATATTATAGTCTGATTGTCTAATGCTGCGCGCAACTTTCCACCCTCGCTAACCCATGTTTCTTTAAATATAATTCCATTGTAATTTTTCAATGTAACAACAATTGGTACAATTGCTTTGTTTGAGATTTCAAAATTCCATCTCTTACCTTCTGAAGCAATTGGGCCGCCTTCTGTCGGTACGCTCTTTGATATTGTTTGTATTGATAAGCACAGTATGGTAACTAGTATGAGTGTATTTTTTTTCATTGGTATCCTTTATAGTCCGAATGTTTGATAAATAATTTCTCTTCTTGTAATATTTTGCGAGTTATCAAGTCCGGAATCTGTTGTATTTGCCAGTCCTTTGAGTATTCCTGTTTGAGGATATACTGATCCATCAGCGCCAAATGTGAGATAGATAGTTTTGTAGCAATCTCGTTTATCCGGATTTCTGCATAAGAGGGTAATCTTTTTGAACACTTTTCCTTCATGGTGGCGTATTTCAACGATCATTTGTCGAAGAGGATTTATCCTGGCGCGTACTTTTTCAGGCGGCATGAGTCCTCGTGTGTCAAAAACATAAGATTTTTCCCCAGTGATTTTGTTTTTATAGTAAAGTGAGACGTCGATCAATCCACCGTGCCACTTATTTTGTAGTTCGAAATTCCACTCACCATATCCCGTTGGTGGGGGAGTCGCTTGCCGGCCTATTTCAAATAGCATCATTTTCTCTTGCAGCATTCGCTCTCTTTCTTCCCATGAGCCCTGTACAAAAGTAAAGAGCAATGGTGTCATAATAATGGATACTAACACGCGTATTTTCATTTCTTTTTTCATATATCCTGACCTTTCCGGCTTTTTTCTTTTTATATTGTTATAATAGAAAAAATGCGCCATAAAAAGCAATATTTTTGTTTCAATTAGAAACTTTTTAAAAAAAAGAGGTATAAATCATTTAAAATAATCGATCTATTGTTATCGACCAAACTGTCATGTTTTATAAAAAACATTTTTCTATTTCAATCGTCGATTGTGTCTTAAATGCATTTTTTGAAATTTTTATGCCAAATATGATTGGAAAATTGTGCTATATTCTTATCTAATTATTGAAATCCGGTCTAATTTTATTTTATAATTGAATATATTTGTAAAAAATTGAAGGTATTTTGTGCTTCGAATTAAAAATTTGACATTCTTTTTATCGGTAATCATATGTGTTTTTTGTAGAGCAAGTATTAAAAGACCGTTAACCTCTCCTTTAGCTCTTATTCCGGGGGACATTACTAGAAAAATTACTTCCTATTTACCAAAAGGGGAGCAAAATAAGATGTTTCTTGTTAATAAAGCCCTTTTTGAGCAAACTTATTTTCTTCAAAAAGAGAACCGTATTCGGGCATTTAAAAATTATTTGATGTATCCATATTTATCACGCTTTAATGTTTTGAGAAAAAACTCTGGTCCCGTTTTGTTTAATACAGACGACGAAACGGATACTCTGAGCGAGTTGTTGCAAAATGATGACAATAATAAAAGGATATTTTACTCGCTCTTTTTTAAAGAAGCACATCCCGATTATTTTGATATAGAAGAATGGCGCATGTTTTTTGGTTTAAAACAAGAAGAGTTTGAAGTTGAGTTAGGGAAAAATCAAAAAAGCTATTATTGTTATGTGAATGTTATTTCCTTTGATAATCAGGAAGTGCGCTCTTTATTATCTGGTGGCGATATAAATAAAGTGTTAACCATAGATATAGATGAAGAGATTGTAGAAGCATTTGATCCTGACGAAGTAGCCAAAGCGATCATTGATACCGTTCAAGAAGGAAGTGATACAATAAAATCTAGCGATGAACTTCGAATAATTTTTCGGCTTTCTCCGCATCCTCAATTCGGAGGACCGGAAGCGCAAAGACTTCTTGGACGTGTTGTTAACTTAGGAACAATATTATTTGACCAGGGTTCTCAAAAAGGTGTTCATATGAAAATAATTGATATAACAAAGGCTCAGTCTTTATATTATAATGCTTATTCTGAGGATGCTGATGCCGATGATTATGATTCAAGCTTCATTAAAGGAGTTCCGGTTGACAAATATATACTATACATAACTCTAGAAGATCAATTCATGTTGTTCAAACAAAATCATCCTAATATTGAGCCGAAGCCTTACTATGCGTCGGCGAAGGAATATTTAGGTAAAGGGTATTTAGGTTATGCAATGACACATGAAGAAGCAGGGGGTGGAGAACGGGTTGAAAAATTGGATAAACAAGTCTTGACGTATTTGTGTGAGAAAAATTTTGGGTTGCGACTGATTGCAGACATGGGTTTTGAGAGGGGGAATGTCAATCTTAGGGGTGATTTTTATATTAATTTTATGCGTATCTTGACGCGCTACGTTTCTCCCTTTGCGTTGTTGGGCAGTGGCACGACATTTTTTGATGTAATGTTTCTTAACGCTTTTTTAAAAGAGGAGATCGAGCATGTTGTATCTTTTGCACGTCGTTATGGCATTAACATAAACAGCTACTATTCGCCCGGACTTTCTGGTACCTTTTTAACATATTCCTTTATAAAGCAAGATGAATTTCCACAGCGCCGTGTTATGTGGGTGAACAAATTGATTACTGAAGGGGTTGATCTTTTTTTAGAAGTGAATGGCAAAACGATTTTGGAGCATTTTTTCTCAAGCATTAATGAATTGTTTAGTGAGTTGGAACCGGGATCTGGTTATACAATTATTGAAGGCATATTGCTGCCAAAGGGAAACAAGGACCGCCTCTATCAGAAGTTAGAAGAAATAAAAATAAAACAATTTGTCATGTTTCAATCGTTATTAAGGCACCAAGCTGGCGTCTATAGCAAGCTAACAAAGCAGGGGAACACTATATTACATAGTTATTTTAAGTACGCAAAGTGTTTTAATAAAGATATAATCAATGCGATACTTGATGCCAGTGACCTTAATATTAACACAGTAAACCAAGAAGGTGAAACAACATTTGAATGTTATATAAATTTTTTGTCCAGGATGTCCGACGAAAATCCATTTGATCAAAAGGAATTGAATGAAGTAGTTACTAAATTTGTGGAAAAAGGATTTAATTTTACTCTTCAAACAAAAAGCGGTAAGTCGCTTTCTGCGCTACAACCAGTTTTTCCAAACCTTCCATGGGATACAATAATGCCTCTGATTCATCGACAATTCAAACGGTCTCGCTGGTAGTAAGTTTTGTATTACAGAAAAACCAAGAATAGAAGGCATGCACCTCTCGCGTACAATGTTTTTATGGAAATTCAACTTTATCTCAAATATTATTTTTCAATTGATATTTTTTTGTTGAAGACGGACGAAGATCAATTGTAATTTTAACAAATGCTTCACCGATTCAGTAATCAATGAATATCAAAATCTTTTTTTCATTTCGATCCTTATTTATGTTTTTCTTGCCCTGTTTTCTTGTAAAATTGATGGTGCGGGTAAGGTAAGAGGAGGCAAAAAAACCTCTGTGTTAACAAATTAAAGTTTGTTAACATGGAGAAGCCGATTCTGACGTGATTTTTCTTTTTGTTGAATGCCCTTAACCGTTTTGTGTAGTTATTAGCTGTTATGCTTATTTGATCTTGAGGTTCCCCGTTTCAAGAGAGAGTCATCACCTCTTCTGTTCCAAATTGGCTCATCACTTTTCTTTTTTTTGAGCAGGAAAGACTGTGCTTTTGCTTTATATAGTGGTACCTCTTTTATTTTTGGCTCTTTTTTTTGTCCTCCAATCTTGAATTTTTGCCTTTTTGCGCTTCTGTCTTCTATGTGGAGCAATGTCTCATCGCGATTGGAATCCTTCGTGCTTGGATCACTATGCGAGCTTTCTGTTGAACTGCTAAAGCCATATTTTTCCATAATGTCTAGAAAATGTTGTGCGACGTACCTTGTTTCTCTACATACATCATGTACAGTTGCGTCTATTTGAGCTAAGCGCTGATATACAGCGCTGAAGTCAAATGACAGTTGCATCATTTCTTTGCTTTTTATTTTTTTCCTTATTTCTTTACTTTTTATTTTTTTCCTTTTTTCCTTTTTATTTTCTTTTTCAGGTGCCTGAAATATAAACTCTTCATTTTTCTTCACATTATCATCTTCAGGTGCCTGAAATATAAACTCTTCATTTTTTCTTATATTATGACCTGCAGAAGCCAGAAACAGAACATCTGCATCTATATCTATATCTACCTGTCTTTTATTTTTTCTTTTCTTTATATCATCACCTGCGTAACTTGACGATATAATAACAAGCAAAAGTACTAAATATCTTTTGTAATTCATATAAACTCTCCCCTATGTATAATGTTACTACTATAAATTATTAATCATTATACTAATTACAAATATAAAAAAGAATTGTTTGATAATGCGACATAAAAAGGGAACGATTTTTATCTAAAAACAAAGAGAATTTCAATAAAAAGGGATGGTCATATGACCATCCCTTTTTATAATTGTTTTACATCCAGAGGTGTTTATGGTAAGAGTGCTAAAATATCGTCAATTTGCGTCTGAAGACTTACTATTTGTGCTTG